>Ga0209487_1000347_pt1 | contig 42333 bp, 42 predicted proteins | sample Poulit2012_FD_187524 | JGI IMG/M metagenome (GOLD analysis project Ga0209487, IMG submission 187524) | Agricultural soil microbial communities from Georgia to study Nitrogen management - Poultry litter 2012 (SPAdes) (version 2) | ecosystem: Environmental > Terrestrial > Soil > Agricultural land... | reverse complement strand
TGTGGGCAGCGAGCAGACGGTCTCCGGTGCGCGTAAAGCGGCAATCACGCTCATCGCACTCGGTACTGAGGCGGCCAGCCTCGTGCTGAAGAATATGCGCGACGACGAGGTCGAGAAGATTACCGTCGAGATTGCCCGTGCCCGCAATATCTCAAGTGATGTTGTGGAAAGCGTGCTGATGGAATTCCGCGACATGGGCATCGCGCGGGACTATGTGGCCCAGGGCGGCGTGTCATTCGCTCGCGAGGCGCTTGAGTCGGCGCTCGGTCCGCGCCGCGCCGATGAGATCATGATGCGCGTGGAGGCGGCGATGGAAGTTTCGGCCTTCCACCTGCTGCAGACCGTCGAAACCTCTCAGCTTACCAACTTCCTTCAGAACGAACATCCGCAGACGGCAGCGCTCATCCTCGCGCACCTGAACCCGCGAAAAGCGGCCGACATTATCTCAGGCATTGAGCTTGAGCTTCAGAACGAAATCATGTATCGGCTCGCGACGATGGGTAAGACCTCGCCCGAGCTGTTGCGCGACATCGAGGAGGTCATCCGCCAGCAGATTGGCTCTGTCATCGGTACCGAGCTCAGCGCAACCGGCGGTATCGACACCGTCGCTCAGATCCTCAACAACTCGAGCCGCAGCTCTGAGCGCGTCATCATGGAGGCGATCCGCGACCGCGACGCCGAGCTTGCCGCCAACATCAAGAGCCTCATGTTCGTCTTCGACGATCTCATCCATGTGTCGGATCGCGATCTGCAGCGACTCTTGATGGAGGTCGATCAGAAGGAGCTCTCGCTTTCGCTCAAAGCCGTCAGCGACGATCTCAAGAACAAGCTGCTGCGCAACGTGAGCGAGCGCGCCGCGGCGATGATCGTGGAAGAGATGGATCTGATGGGGCCGGTGCGTGTGCGCGATGTCGAGGAGGCGCAGCGCCGCATCATCGAAATCGCCCAGTCGATGGAGGATCAGGAAGAGATCACGTTGTCGCGCTCGAACGAAGATGTGCTCCTATAAGCAATGAACGCCCGCATCCTCCGCAACATATCGCCCGAACTCTTCGAGCTGGAATCGTTCGACGAGGTCCCGCGTGCGCGGCCGCGCGTGATTCGCGACGCCGACGTCGACCTCGGGCCGGAAGAGGCCACGTATCCGCGCAACGGCGTCTTACCGGCCGGCGCGGCCACGATCAGCGCCGAACCTTTCGACGTCTCGCTTGAGCTGCTAAGGGCCGACTTCCCCGTCGATGATTGCCGGGAAGATGAACCCGCCGAGGTTGAGCCGGACGCCGAGCAGATCCGGGCTGCCCTCGATTCGGAATGGGAGCAGCGGCTTGCCGAGACCGAGGCGCGCGTACGTGAGGAAGCATATCAGGAAGGACGCGCCGACGCGGAAGAAGAACTTCGCGCATCCATCGAAGAAACGCGCACAGCTATCACTTCCGGCCTCAAGCAACTGAACGAGGCCATCCGGGCGCATCTCAAAGAGCTCGAGCCACTCGTCGTTGAGTTTGCGCTCGACGTTGCAGAGAGCATCCTTGCCGATGAACTGACCGATGGAGCAAAACGAGCGGCCGAGCAAGATCTTGCGCGCGCGGTCGAACAGCTCGCCGGCGACGGCGCCATCGATGTGTATGTGCATCCCGTTGATCTGCTGAGGCTTCAGGAAAGCGGATTCGTCGGACAGGTTTCCGGGGCGATTTCCGGCATCCGCTGGCACGCGGACGATACCATGGAAGAGGGCGACTGGAGCGCCAAGTCGTCGATGGCCGCGGTACGGCGTGTGCGGGCGGAAATGCTCGATGGAATCCGCGAGCGGCTCGGCCTCGACCGAAACGTGCCGGAGGAACTGTAATGGGATATCTGAATCACGCCATCCGGCAAACGTCGACGGTCGCCATGCCGCCCATACCATTCGGGCGGGTGCAATCGGTTGTCGGACTGTTGATTGAAGCCAGCGACGTGAATGCCGCCGTCGGTGAGCTCTGCCATATCTATGAGCACGACCACCCCGACAGCCGGCGTATCCGCGCGGAAGTGGTGGGCGTGCGCGGCCGGACGTCCGTTCTGATGCCGCTCGAAGAAACGGCCGGCCTCCGCGCCGGATGCTTCGTGCAGCGCTCCGACCTTCCACTGACCGTACGCGTGGGCGAGGCCCTTCTCGGCCGCGTCATCGACGCCAACGGCCGCCCGCTCGACGACAAGGGTCCGCTTGCGCTGCCGGATTCCCGGCCCGTGCATTCGGCCCCTCCTTCCCCCATCGGCCGACGGATGATCCAGGATCCACTGTACACGGGCGTTCGCGCCATCGACGGATTCCTGACGCTCGGCAAAGGACAACGCATCGGCATCTTCGCCGGGTCGGGCGTCGGAAAGAGCACGCTTCTCGGCATGATTGCCCGTCAGGCGCGTGCCGATGTCAACGTGATCGCATTGATCGGTGAACGTGGCCGCGAAGTGCAGGAGTTCATCGCCGACAACCTTGGCGAAGAAGGACTGCGCAACTCGGTCGTGGTCGCCGTTACGGGCGATCAGGCGGCGATGAGCCGCGTCAAAGGCGCGAGTGTGGCGATCGCCATCGCCGAGCATTTCCGCGACGCCGGGCTCGACGTCATGCTGATGATGGACTCGGTGACGCGCGTGGCCATGGCGCAGCGCGAGATCGGGCTCGCCGTCGGCGAGCCGCCCACCACGCGCGGTTACACGCCGAGCGTGTTCGCGCTCCTCCCCCGCTTACTCGAACGCGTCGGCGCCGGGGAAAAAGGCTCCATCACCGGCATCTTCACCGTGCTCGTCGACGGCGACGACATGAACGAGCCGATCGGCGACGCCGTCCGAGGCATCGTCGACGGCCACATCGTGCTTTCGCGAAGCCTCGCTCACGCCAACCACTTCCCCGCAATCGATGTGCTGCAGAGCGTGAGCCGCGTTATGCCACGAGTTACCGATGACACCCAGCGCGACGCCGCCGGACATCTGCGCTCGCTCATGTCGGCGTACCGTGACGCCGAATCGCTCATCCGGATCGGCGCCTACAAGTCCGGCACCGACCCGCTAACCGACAACGCCATCCGCGCGATCGACGACATCAACAAAGTCCTGCGCCAGGGCATGGGCGACCCGCCCATCGACGACGTCGCCTCGGTGCTGACCGACCTGGCACGGAGCCACGGCGCGAATCTCAGTTAACCCTCTTGAAGATTGACAACATCCGCACGCATGCTCGAAAACCGGTGACTTCGGCCGGCTCTTTGCAATAACAACCAGCTCATCCTTTACACGCGATTTTCCACCCATGTCGGGCAAGAGTTTCCACTTTTCACTTGATAGCGTTCTGCAGCTCCGCAAGCACGAAACGGAGATGGTACGCCGGCGGCTGCAGGATGCAGCGGCTGCGCTTCGCCGGGCCGAACACGCTGCCGAGCAAGCGGAAAATGTGCTCTCTGATAGGATGCAGGCCGATTTGCCTGCCGCTACAGGCGGTGTGGCGTCGATCCAGCGCCTGGCGGGGTTCCGCGAAGATGCCCGCCGAAAGTTGAGCGAGGCCAGACGCAAGATCGAGGTACTGTCTGCCCGCGAGGAAGAAACGCGGCGTGAGCTCGTCCTCCGGCGGCAGGAAGAAGAGTCGCTCGAGCAGCTCTACCAGGAGGAAAAGGCTGCCTTCGAAAAAACGCAGGAGGAAGCCGAGATGGCCTTCCTCGATGAGCAGGCCGTGACCACATATAACCGCCAACGCTCCGCACATCGATGAAACGGATCCTTCTATATGCAGGGATCGGTGTGATCTCGTTCGTGGTGAGCCTGGTGGGACTCTACATCGCCATGCCGTTGCTCCAGCCGGATGAGGTCGAGATGACCCGCCGGCAGATCGACAGCCTCGCGTCACTTCGCTCGATGACAGACAGCTCTGATATCGTGCTGCTCGACACGCTCGCCGATGCCGAGCCGCTCGTGCTGCTGACGGGCGAGGCATCGGCGGATCTGGACACGCTCAACGTGATCCCGATCGAAGATCATCCGCGCTACGCGGCGCTCACCGACTCATTGACGCAGGCAAGGGCAGCTCATCAGCGCGTGGCTTCTCTCGAGGCTGAGCTCCGGCAACGGATTGCCGCGCTCGAGGAAGATCTTGCCACCGCCGGCATCGCACGTGCCGAGGCAAGTGAGGTCAGCTCTGCGCTGTCGCGGCTCGAGGAAGACGAACTCGGGGGCATCCTCGGCGCACTCGACGATCGTGCCGTGCGCGTTGTCTATGATGAGGCCTCGCCCCGCAACCGGACCAAGATTCTGCGCTCGCTGCCGCCACAACGTGCGGCAGGCCTCGTGCAGCGCATGCTCGCCAACGATGGATCGGGCTCGAAGGTCGTCCCGACCGGTGCATCCTCCGACTTCTCCCCCAGCGCGCCTTGAACGTGCCCATCATTACGCAACTGCTCGGCGGCAAGAACGCCGAGGTCGACGCGTCGGAAACGGGTCGGCGTGGATCCAGGCTGGCAACTTCGTTTGCCGACATGATCCGGGCCGCACTCGGGCGCCGCGCCGATGAAGCCGACGCAGCCGCCGACGCCAGAATCGACGCGGAGCAACGCCCTCTCATGGGTGAGCCCTCGGGTGACGGGGCTGCATTCGCTTCCCCCGCGTTTCATCTGACCGATGCCGCCGGCAACCAGATTACTTCCGGGGATGAAGAGCCCGGCGATGAACACGCTGGTTTCGCCGCAGATCATGCTGAGCTTCCATCTGAGCTTGATGTGGATGGGGACCTGGCGTCGGGATACCCTGCGCAGGTTGATGCGGAGGGAACGCCCATGCCCAACGACGTACCCGAGCTTGATGTGGATGGGGACCTGGCGACGGAGTACTCTGCGCAGGTCGATGCGGAGGGAACGCCCATGCCCAACGACGCACCCGAGCTTGATGTGGATGGGGAATTGCCGCGGGCCGATCTCGGGACGGGTGCTTCAAACATAACCGGCGGCGGTGAGCAGAATGAAACGCTGCTTGCGATGGAAGGCGAGGAATCCGGCCGATCGCAGAAGGCATCGCTCGAAAAGTCTGCCGCTGCAACATCCGCTGCGGCTGTTGTAGACACGGAGTCAGCTCATGCTGAGGTCGACCCTGCCCCCACCGGTAGCCGCACAAGCACCGAACGAGCTTCCTCGCGCGAACCTTCAGCCGAAGGCGCACCATCGCCGGCGGTGGATGCCGAGCCCGCACGTGCAACACAGTCGGCTGAGGCTCGGCCCTCAGCGCAGGCTTCCACTCATGTCGGCCAACCTGAGATTAAAAGTGCCTCGACCGGTGACGTCCCGGCTCATGCTTCGACGGGTGCGGCCCCAACACCCACAGCCGGTGATACCGTCTCTGCCGACATCGATAACATTGCGGCTGCCCGGCCGGCTTTGACCGCCAACGTCGAGGCGACGGTGCATGCCGGGGCCGTACATCCCAGTGCAGTGGCATCAGCGGAGATGGCGGAGTTCGCAGCGGATGCAGCGAGCACCCTCGCGGCCGAGCTCACCGCTATCGTAGAAACGAAAGGCGCGTCCTCTGCCGATCACGCAGAAGGAACCGATGACGCCGGACGTATCGCGGCCCCATCCCAAATCAAAATTCAATCTGATGCGGCGGCGCCTCGACGTTCGTTCGACGTCATTGACGTGCGCACCGCACCTGCCGACGTATCCGCTCCCACGTCCACCGCGGATGCCCAGACCGAGGAGGTCGCAGCGGGCATCCAGTTAGAAGATGTGGCTGGGGAGGTTGCCTCTGAGCATGGGGCGTCGGCCGACCGTGCGGCCGAAGACGCACCAGCGGCCGTGCCGTCCAGGACCGAGGCGCTCGAAGCGCGAACGACGGAAGGGACCTCGAAGCCATCGACAACGGCAGCACCTGCTGGTTCGCCGGGTGGATCCTCCACCTCCGGGAACGACACGTCAGACAGCGACACGTCCGATCCGGAAGCCGAGAATCCGTACGAAACGTTGGCGGCAACGCCGGGCGAAGCCGAGCAAAGCACATCGTCTGGCCAAGAGCCTCAGTTCGAGCTCTCCCCAGACGCCCCGATTGAAGTACTGGACGAATCGGCAGTTCAGAGCGAGGAGCCGCTTCAGTCGATACATCAACGAATAGACAGCACCGCGTCTACGGCGCGGGCGGCGCAATCGGCAGCGCCGCGTTCATCGATGCAGGCCGCCTGGCTGCGCGCGATGATGGAGCAGCCGCAGGGCGCACTCACCACGGCCGCCGGCTGGAGCAGCTTGACGATCAAGCTCGACGACACCGACGGCACCATGACAGTGGAAGCACGGCGCGACGAGCGGCACGTGGCGGTCCAGGTTTCCTTCAGTGACCCTAACCTGCGATCAATTGCCGCGCAGAACATTGAGCGTCTCGAGGCGGCATTGCGCCAGCAGTACGATGCCTCCGTCGATCTCTCGCTGACAAGCGACGGCCATGGTGGCGGCGAAGAAAAGCAGACATCCGGCAGCCGGCCGCTGCACAGACACAACGCAGCGCAAGATTCGTCGACCGCCGTGAAAACCGCCCGATCTGTACCGCTGGGCGCGACACGCGAGTGGGTAGGCTGACATAGACTTTTAACGAAGCAACCAAGATGGACGTACAAAACGTAAGCCATACCAATCCGGCCGAGCTCACGGCGCGCGCGAGCAACAGCGAGATGGGCAAGGAGGAATTCCTGCGCCTGCTCGTGACACAGCTCTCGAACCAGGATCCGCTCAACCCGATGGACGGGCAGGAATTCGCCGCGCAGCTCGCGCAGTTTACCTCCGTTGAGCAGCTGCTCAACATCCAGCAGACGCTGGTCGAGAACGGCCAGCTCAACAGCATGCTGGCCGAAGGCATCAACAGCGGCGTGGCGTCGGGCCTCATCGGCCGGACGGTCGAAGCGCAGAGCACGTCCATCCACTGGGACGGCAGCGGCTCGACGAAGCTGCAGCTGGAGATTCCGTCGGCAGCGAGCAGCGTGAAGGCGATCATCCGCGACGGCAACGGCGATATCGTCAGCACCCTCGACCTCGGCGCTCGTGAGAGCGGGCGTCACGATATCGAGTGGAACGGGCGGGATTCGCGCGGCGCGGCCGTGGCGACCGGCTCATACCACATCGAAATCGAAGCGACGGATGCCGACGGCGGCGGTGTCAACTGGAGGACCTTCGTCGCGGGGCGCGTCGACCGCGTGACCTTCGGCCAGGACGGCATCAAGCTCTGGATGGGCGAGCTCCCGCTGGCGATGGGCCACGTGACCGCCGTGAGCGATTGATCGCGGCATCCATCCACACTCGATATTAACTCCATCATCAACCCCATAACCGCATGAGATAACCCATGAACGTACGGCAACTCGCCTCTCGCGTTGAGACGACGAAGCCGATCCAGCAGCAACCGGCCCAGTCGCCGATTCGGAAACAGCAGCCCGGCACCAGCTTTGCCGACATGCTCCGAAAGGCACAGGAAGCCGAATCAACGGGCTTGCAGGTGTCGGCACACGCACAACAACGCATCCAGGAACGAGGCATCGGGATGGACGAGCTCCAGCAGCGCACCATCATCGACGCACTCACAACGCTCGACGCCAAAGGGGCACAAGACGCCCTCCTCCTCCGCTCCGACGCGGCTTTCGTGGTCAACGTGCCCAACCGCACCGTGGTCACCGCCATCGGACGAGAAGAAATGGCCGAACGCGTCTTCACCAACATCGACAGCGCGATGGTTCTGTGAACCAGACCGATAACCGCGCACACATCATGACACAACACCGGCAGGACCCCCAGGGGATGCCGGCCGCGGCCGACCGACCGACGCCGCGGACCCTTAACCTCAGGAGGTTTTCACAATGATTCGTTCTCTTCACACAGGTGTATCCGGACTCAAGTCGAACCAGGTCCGCATGGACGTTACCGGCAACAACATCGCCAACGTCAACACCATTGCATTCAAGCGTAACCGCGCCGCGTTCAACGAAGTGCTCGGCCAGCAGCTGCTCGGCGTAGGCCGTACGGCGGGCGGTACCGGCATCAACCCGTCATCCGTCGGGCTCGGCGTCAGCGTCGGCTCGATCGACCAGAACTGGACGCAGGGCGCGCTCGAGAACACGGGCGTATCCACCGACCTCGCGCTCAGCGGCGACGGCTTCTTTATCGCCAAAGCGGGCGATCGCACCCTCCTCACCCGCGCCGGAAACTTCACGTTCAACCGCAGCGGCGAGCTCGTCACGGCGAACGGACTGAACGTTCAGGGTTGGGCATTTGACGACGACGGCAAGCTCGTCACAGGTGCCCTCCGCAACATCGCCATCGACCCGAACGTCACCGCGCCGGCAACGGCGACCGACGAGGTCTTCATCGGCGGCAACCTCTCGGCCGACATGGCCGTGGGCGACACAACATCCGTCTCGACTGTCGTCTACGACGGCCGCGGTAAGGCGCACAATATCGTCGTCGAGATGACGAAGATGCACTCCATCGGCGAGGGCGGACACGACACCGACGGCTGGCGCGCTCGGATCCTGATGGACGATGTAGACACCGGCGAGACATTGGATCTTGAGTTCGGCGCCGGCGGACAGCTTGTCTCGATCAACAACGTGGACGTTGAGGGAGGCGACTACAGCTTCGGCTTCGACGTCGACCTCGACGGCGACGGATCCACCGAGACGATGACCCTTTTCTTCGGCGACGGCGAGAAGAGCTTCATCACGCAGCATGCCGGTTCAACCACCACAACGGTGCGCGAGCAGAACGGCCAGCCGGCCGGAAGCATGGTCGGCTACAGCATCAACCCCGAGGGCGTGCTCGAGCTCAACTTCTCGAACGGCGAACAGCAGAAACTCTTTCAGATCGCGCTGGGCGATGTGAACAACCCGAACGGCCTCGAGCAGGTGGGTGAGAACTTCTACCAGCTGACCTCGGCCTCCGGCGACCTCCAGATGGCACGCGCCGGGCGCGACCTCGCCACCTCGGTGGTTGCGGGCACGCTCGAGATGAGCAACGTCGACCTCGCCACGGAATTCACCGAGATGATCGTCACGCAGCGTGGTTACCAGGCTGCGGCGCGCATCATCACGACCTCCGACGAGATGCTGCACGAAACCGTGCAACTGAAGCGATAATCAAGGTTTCGCCAGAACCGTGAGAGCGGCTCCGGTGCCCCGTGCATCGGAGCCGTTTGCTTTTTAGCAAAGACTGAATTAAGCGCGCCCGAAAACTTTAGATGACGGCCGTAAAGCCGATAAGCCATATGGAGCAATTTGTCTCACGCTCAACACGACATCAATGAAAGAGCAAGAATCTGCGGCGTCTGACATCATTCAGATGGTCAGCTTCGTCATCGAAGGCGAAGAGTTCGGCGTCGACATCCTGAAGGTGCAGGAGATCATCCGCCTCGTGGAGATTACCCGCGTGCCGAATGCGCCGTCGTTCGTCGAGGGCGTCATCAATCTGCGCGGGCGCATCATCCCCGTGATCGACCTGCGCGAGCGGTTCAGCTTCGACCCGCAAGAGGCCGACAAAGACACGCGCATCATCGTCGTCGAGCTCGACGAGAAGATCGTCGGGTTTATGGTCGACGCCGTACGCGAGGTGATCCGCGTAGACCGACACGTGATCGAGCCTCCGCCTGATCTCGCCATCGGCATCGACGCACACTACATCACCGGTGTTGCAAAGCTTGACGATCGACTTCTGATCATCCTTGACCTCGACGAGGTCCTTTCGGCAGACGAAACGGCCGCACTCGGCCAGATTCGCGAAGCCGCCTGACGTATCGCGCCGCCGAGCTTCGGCGACGCATTTTAACCTATCGACCGTAGGCCCTGTGAGTGGAATCAAGACAGATGTGTTCGAGGCTCTTCGGCGGCTGATATACGACCATAGCGGTATCTATTTCGAGGATAACAAGCGATACCTCCTCGAAAGCCGGGTCAATCAGCGGCTGCGAGCGCTCGGATGTCGAAGTGACGAGGAATACCTGGAACGAGTACAGCGTGAAGGCACGATGGGCGAACTCAACGTGCTCGTCAACGCGGTGACGATCAATGAGACGTTCTTCAATCGGCATCCGATGCAACTCGAAGTCATGGAGAAGCACCTGATCCCCGAACTTATCCGGAAGCGCTCTGAAACCGGCGCGCCGAATATTCGGATATGGAGCGCGGCCTGCTCATCGGGGGATGAAGCCTATTCGATCGCGATCATGATACGCGAGAAGATACAGCCGCTGTATCCGAAGGCGACGTTCGAGATCGTCGGTACGGATATCGACACCGATATCCTGGATGCCGCCGAACGCGCGGTCTATGCGCCGTACGCGGTTCGGACGCTGCCGGAGAGCACGGTAAAGAGCTACTTCAAGCTGCAGAATGATCGCTACGTACTGCGCGACTCCATCCGAAAGATGGTCCGATTCAAGAAACTGAATCTTACGGACCCCCTCGGAATGCGGTCGATGCAGAACTTCGATGTCATCGTCTGCGCCAACGTGTTGATCTACTTCGATACCGACGCCAAGCGCCGCACGCTCGATTTGCTCCATCAGAGTCTGCGGCCCGACGGATACCTGTTCATCGGCTTCTCCGAGACACTTTTCGGCGTCACCGACCGCTTCAGTCCCGTGCGTTACGAGCGCTCGATGGTCTACCGGCGAGCCGACGCCACCGCCAACGGGCACGTGCCGCATCCGGCCCTCAGCCCCCTTGTTACCGTTCAGAAATCAGCCCGAGTAGGATAAAGATGAAGTTCCTTATTGTGGATGACTCGCCGACGATGCGCCGCATCGTCTGTAACGCACTGCGCGAGATCGGCTACCCGGAATACGAGGAAGCAGAAGACGGCGAAGACGCTATCGAGAAAGCTAAAGCCGGCAGCTTCGACTTCGTGGTGACCGACTGGAACATGCCGAAGATGAACGGCCTCGAGCTGACGCAGTGGCTCCGCGCCAACGAACCGTACCAGAGCGTACCCATCCTGATGGTGACCACCCGGGGGATGAAGGAAGACGTTATCGCCGCCATGCATGCGCGCGTTAACAACTATGTGGTCAAACCCTTCACGCCCGAGGTGCTTCGGGAAAAGATTGACGCGATTCTCAAAACGGCCTGACCCCGACATGCAGAACAACGACCTCAACGAGATACTCTCGAAGATCAACGAAATGAGGGCGGTGTTTGTGCTCGGCCAGCGCGCAATCCCGTTCCTCGAAGAGATCTTCGTTTTCCTGCGGGAAATATCTCCGCTGCTGAACGACATCAACGACTCGATCCGTGACAGCACGTCGAAGATGCCGCGTGCGACGTCTCAGTTGCTGAGCGTATCGAGTGCGAATGAGCTCGCCACGACGGAGATCCTCGACCTGATCGACGATGTGCTCGAACAACTGGGGCCGCTTCGGTCAGGCTACCAGCAGACGTCGGACACGGTCAGCAGAGCGACCGCGCAACACGACCGTCTCAAGCAGATGATCGAAGATCTGGCTCGTGAGAACGAGATCGAGCTACCGAAGGAATTGAGGTCGCTACTTCAGGAGCACGACGACACGGTCCGCTCGCTCGAAGGTGGTTTTGAGCCGGAGCTCGAGATCCTCGATCAGATCCGCGCCCGCGTCAACCGCATCATGATCTCGCTGCAGGTCCAGGATATCACGGCGCAGCAGATTGCATCGGTGAATCACCTGATCGAGTCGATCCGCAAGCGGATGACATCGCTGATCGGCCGCCTTGGCCGTGGGCCGAATGCTCTCATCGACGAGGAGTGGCCGATCTACGCACGGGCCGCGTTTGATCCGAACGCACGCTACCATACCGACGGCAAGCACCAGGAGATGGTCGACAGCCTCATGTCTTCGCATCACGTCGACGGGGCCACGCCCGAGGCCGAGACCGAACCTCCCGATGCCTCCGGCAGCGAGCATGCTGATGACGACTTCATCAACTCGCTCATGGGTGGCGCGGGAACGGCATCGGCCGGCAACGACGGCGGACCCGCCCGGGACAGCGCCGAAGAAAACGCGGGCCCGGCATCGCAGGATGAGATCGATGCGCTCTTCAATACCGGTTTCTCAAGCTGATTAACGGCTTCCAACTCGAATCGACATGCCATCACATCCGATTTTTGCCGAAGACATGAGAGAGATCGTCGAGAGCTTCGTCGTGGAGACACGCGAGGTTTTCGAACGGCTCGACAATGACCTTCTGCAACTGGAGCAAACGCCGGACGACAAGGCGCTCGTCGACGAGATTTTCCGCGCCGTCCACACCGTCAAGGGCACATCCGGCTTTCTCAGCCTCGAGCAGCTCAACCAGCTGGCCCATCACTTCGAAGAGGTCCTGAACCTGCTTCGGCGTGGTCGGCTGGACTTCCGGCCCGAGATGATGGATGTCATGTTCGAGGCCTTTGATTTGATGAAGGTCCTCGTGGCGCAGGTCGTGGCGCAGGAGCTTGAGACCATCGACCTCGAACCGGTCATCGCGGCGCTTGACGCCATCGCCGGAAAGGGGAAGTCGGCTCCCGAGGAAGGCGATTCAGAAGAGGACGAACTCGAAGCGATGTTCGCCCAGTTCGCGGCTGAAAATGCACCGCAACCGGTAGCCGAGACGAACGAAACGAATGCTGAAGAGCCGAAGGCGGATGAGGCACATCAACCGCAGGCGCCAGAAGAAACAGCCGCGCCGGAATCCGGCCGGCCCGTCCGCCGCGCCAATACCACCGGCGAAACGATCCGCGTGGATGTTGACCGTCTCGACAACCTGCTCAATCTCGTGGGAGAACTCGTGCTCGGCCGCAACCGGCTGTCGCAGCTTGTATCCGAACTCGATGTCGGCGGCGGCCAGGAAGAGATTCACCATGAGCTATCGGAGACCGGCGCACAGATCGACTTCATCACCACCGAGCTGCAATCCGCGATCATGCACACGCGGATGGTCCAGATCGGCCGCGTGTTCAACAAGTTTCCGCGCGTCGTGCGCGACCTCGCCCGCGAGTTCAAGAAAGGAATCAAGCTGGATATTGAAGGCGCCGAGACCGAACTGGATAAATCCCTCATCGAAGAAATCGGCGATCCGCTCGTCCATCTCATCCGTAACGCGGCCGACCACGGGATCGAGTCGCCCGAGACGAGAGCCGCGAGTGGGAAGCCCGAGGAAGGCACCGTCCGACTCACGGCCGCGCATGAAGGCAACCATATCGTCATCACCATTCAGGACGACGGCGCGGGCATGGATCCCGCCATCCTGAAGAAGAAGGCCGTCGAGAAAAAGCTGATCACCGAGCGCGAAGCCGCCGAGATGAGCGAGCAGGAAAGCCTGCAGCTGATCTTCCGGCCGGGCTTCAGCACCGCGCAGACGGTGAGCAAAGTATCGGGCCGTGGTGTGGGCATGGATGTCGTCAAAACCAATATTACGCGCCTGAACGGCACGGTGGCGATTGACTCCGTGCTCGGTAAAGGCACCACGTTCACACTCAAGCTGCCGCTCACGCTGGCCATCATCCAGAGTCTGCTGGTACGCGTGGCCAACGAGACGTTCGCCATTCCGCTTCACTCGGTTGTGGAAGTCGTAAACCTCGGCAAACACGCCGTTTCGAGCATCAAAGGGCGCGAAGTCGTGCGGCTACGAGAGCAGGTGCTGCCGCTCATCCGGATCGGGAAAGCACTGAAGGTGCCGCGCGACAGTGAGCCGGATATCAAGCGGCAGAACGCTGTCGTCGTCGCGATTGCCCATCACCGGGTTGGATTTGTTGTGGATGATCTCATCGGCCAGAAGGAGATCGTCATCAAGGCGCTCGGCAGCTACCTGAAGAAGGTGCCGGGCATTGCCGGGAGCACGATCCTCGGCGACGGACGTGTGATTATGATTCTGGATATCGGCGAACTGCTGCGGATGCACGATGACACGCCTCGAAATGGTCTCCGCAACGCCGCTTGATTGACTATAAAAAGATGATTCGCGTATTAGTCGTAGACGACTCTGCTTTCATGCGGAAGACCATCTCGATAATGCTGGAAGGTGATCCAGAGATCGAGGTGGTAGACACCGCACGCGATGGCTTGGAGGCCTGCGACAAAGTTGCAGAGCTACGGCCCGACGTCGTCACGCTCGACATCGAAATGCCGCGCATGGACGGCCTCACGGCGCTGCGCAAGATTATGGCGTCGACCCCCGTGCCGGTGCTGATGGTGAGCTCGCTGACGCGCGAAGGCGCCGCCGCCACGATGGAGGCGCTCCAGGCGGGAGCGCTCGACTTCGTGCCGAAGGATTCATCCGGCGCAATGCTGGCCATCAATCAGATTCGGGAAGAGCTCGTCAGCAAAGTGAAGGCGGTTGCTCGTTCCAAGCATGTGCTGGCCCGGCATCAGACCCTGGCACCGCCCTCCCGCCCCCGCAACCGGCTGCGGCTAAGCAACCACAGGGTGATGCTCATCGGAACGTCAACGGGAGGCCCGTTTGCACTTCAGCAGGTAGTGCCGCGGTTGCCCGAAGACTTCCCCCTGCCCGTGCTGATTGTCCAGCACATGCCGCCGCACTTTACCAGGTCGCTGGCGGAGCGACTCAACAGCATCAGTCCGCTCGACGTGCGCGAGGCCGCCGAGGGCGATCATGTGCGCGCCGGCGAGGTCCTGATCGCCCCCGGTGGCCGGCATATGACGTTCGAGCGCCGCGGTGAGGACATCATCGTGCATACGCCGAGCGTGCCGGAGACCCTGCATCGCCCCAGCGTCGACGTCATGTTCGACTCCGCCTGCCAAGTTATCGGTGGCCGCCCTCTCGGCGTCGTCATGACCGGCATGGGCCGCGACGGGCGCGAAGGCTCGCGGACGATCAAAGAGCGTGGCGGCACCGTCATCGCGCAGGACGAGCAGAGCAGCGTTGTGTTCGGCATGCCGCGCGCCGTGATCGAAGCGGGGCTCGCCGATGCCGTGGCTTCGCTCGATGCCATTGCGCCGTTATGCGTCGAAGGCGTCCTGAATCGCCAGGCGCTCCCCGCCTAAAAGTCGTTCGTCCGCCCAGGATTTATCTCCCTCCGATCAACGCAGAGGCATAACCGGCGCCCACGGCCAGGTATGATCAAGAGGCGCCGTGCATCTCGGGCGAGCACATTTTGCGCGCCCTTCTTCTTAAGGCGCGCGCGCATCGGCCGATTACCCAACTGACACTCCCCAATCTCTCGCCAAGAAAGAACTATGTGCACTCTCATCAGTCGCGGCGCCATTCTCCGTACCGTGACGCTCGTTTTCGTAGGCCTCATCATTACCGCATCGACAACGGCAACCACGGTTCCTCCCCTTCAGCAGCTTTACGTGTTGAAAGAGATCCAGCCTAATGTCGAGCGCGTCGGCATCATCTGGGGCAAAGCCGCCCAGGACCGGTCTGACCTCATGGAGCAGATCCAGCGGGCATCGGCCGTCACCAGCGTAGCCGTCGTCATCGCACCGGTCGACGGTGTTTCAGACATCGCCTCGGCCTACCGCGACCTCGTTCGTCAGAACAGCGTCCAGGCAATCTGGGTGATCGATGCCACCGACGACGTCGTCAACAGCCGCATGGGCCGCGACTTCCTCGTCAAGAACGCTGCCGGCAGCGGCATCACCTTGCTGGTTCCGGACGAGGCGTGGGTTGAAGCCGGCGCGCACCTGGCTGTCTTCCAGGACGGCTCGAGCGTGCGCCTGAAGGTGAACAAGCGCTCGGCGGACGCCGCCTCGTTGACCATCCCCGATCAATATCTCGAGCGGACGGACTACCTCGCCGTCAACTAAGCCGCGTGCGGGTATCGCCAAATCAAACTCTACTACAATGTCCCACAAGAAAAGTGTGCTATCCTTTTCGTCGATGCGCCTGAACGCACGATTCGGCATTCTGCTCGGCGGAATGGCTGTCGTGTCGCTGGTCCTCTTCGTGGTGTACTCGGTTTACGCGCAGCGGTCGGCCGAGGATCAGTTTGTCGGTCAAGGGCGCGTACTGACCAATGCGCTGGCCCTCCAGGTGAACTTCGACATGATTATGGGGGATGATGAGGGGATGATCGAGCGGCTCGATGTGCTGCTCGAAGGAGGGGCGGTCAAAGGCGGAATCTTCCGCGACTCCAAAGGCTCGGAGGTTACCGCAAAAGGCCTGGAAGGTGAGCTGCGAAGAGCGAAAGCGCCGGTCGACGATGTTGTCTGGGAGACCGACGCCAACGACAACCGCGTGCTCGTTGCCACAACCTCAGTCATCAACCAGGCCAACGGCGAGAGCCTCGGCACGGTGACGCTGGTGCTGCCGGCCGATCGGCTCGACCAGCAACGTCGGGCAAGCATCGGCGTGGCCCTCGCCATTTCGGCCCTCCTCGTGCTCATGGGCCTGGCGATCCTGGTGATCGTGCGTCGCACCGTCGTTCGGCCGGTCGACGAGCTTCGACTGGCCGCCGGCCGCGTGGCCTCGGGTGATCTCACCGCCCAGGTTGACGTCGTCGGGCGAGATGAAGTCGCTGAGCTCGCCAGATCCTTCAACGAAATGGTGGCCGCAAGCCGCCAGAGTCATGAAGAGCTGGCAACCGAGACGGCGCGCGCGGCCGACGCCCGTGAACACGCCGAAGACCTCCAGCGGCAATCAGAAGAAGAAGGGCGGTATCTGAAGGAGCAGTTTGACCGCATCGCCGAAGTCATCGCCGCCGTTATGCACGGCGACCTGACGCGGCGCCTCGAGGTGCATCGCGAGGACAATGTCGGTATGCTGATGAACCAGATCAACGCCATGGTGGAGGACCTCTCCGCGCTGATCGCACAGGTACACCGCGCCGGCACCCGTCTGTCGGAAGCCTCGGGCCGTGTGGCCTCATCGGCGGAGGAAATGTCGCTCGGCGCACAGGACCAGGCTCGCCAGACTGCGGAAGTTGCCGCCGCCGTCGAGGAAATGTCTTCCACGATTTCTGAGTCGTCCCGCAACGCGCATCACGCCAATGAGACCGCGCGCAGGGCATCGGATGTTGCGCGCGAGGGCGAAGGGTCGTTCCGCGAAACAACGCAAGGCATGGAGCGCATCGCCGAGATCGTGAAGGAGTCGGTCGACAAGGTGACGGCCCTCGGCGACTCGAGTGCGCAGATCGGTGAGATCATCCGCGTTATTGGCGACATCGCCGATCAGACGAACCTGCTTGCGCTCAACGCCGCGATCGAAGCGGCACGCGCCGGCGACCAGGGCCGTGGCTTTGCCGTGGTGGCGGATGAAGTCCGCAAGCTGGCCGAACGGACGACCTCCGCCACCAAGGAGATCGCCGACATGATCACGCGTATCCAGCACAACACGAATGACGTTGTCGACTCGATGCGCCGTGGCGACACGGAGGTCGAAAAAGGTCTGAGAATTGCAGCGGAGGCGGGTACGTCGCTGGCCGATATCGTGACCTCGATCACCGAGATGGTGTCGATGATCGATCAGATCGCCGCCGGCAGCGAACAGCAATCGATCACGAGTACCCAAATCGCACAGAACGTCGAGTCAATTTCCAACGTCTCGGACGAAGTATCGCAGTCGACAACCGAGCTGGCCAGGACGGCCGACGTCATGAGTCAGCAGGCGCACGAGATGGGCCGCCTCATCGAGCGGTTCCGGATCTCAGACGTCGACCAAGACGATGAGACGCCCGACGTCTACATGACCAGAATGAACTGAGTGAGATCAAGCCGTCTCCGCCCTTCACCGCGCAGTATGCCGCGTGAGGGGCGGACCGGCCTGAACGACTCGGACTATTCGATCTGATGGAGAAGTCAACACCAATCGGCCTTATATCGGGGGTTCTGCTCATTCTCGTCGTGGTTTTCCTCGGCGACGGATGGCAGACCTTCTTCGATATACCCTCGGCGATTCTCGTCCTCGGCGGCACGGTGTCGGCCCTGCTGGTCAACTTTGATCTGCGCGAGGTCATCGTCGTACCCGAAGCCGTGAAACGCTTCTTCACCTTCCGCCCGCCTGATCTGGCGGGATATGTGGAGGAGTTTTCGGATGCGGCACGGTTGGCGCGGCGAGAAGGACTGCTGGCTCTCGACCGCCGGCTCGGCGAGATCGACGACGAGTTTATGCGGTACGGACTCGAAATGGCCATCGACGGCATCGAGGAAAGCGAGATCGATGACCTGCTCAAGGCTCGGATGAACGCCGAGGGTCGCGACCTCAACTTCATCTCCCGCTTCTTCATGCAGGCCGGCACCTATGCGCCGGCCTTTGGAATGGTAGGAACGCTGATCGGTCTGATTCAGATGCTTCAGAACCTCACCGACCCCAGCCGGATCGGCGCGGGCATGGCCGTGGCGCTGATTACGACGTTCTACGGCGCCATTCTCGCTAACCTTGTCTTTCTGCCGACTTCGGCGAAGATGAAGGCACAGACGCTCCAGACCATGAACGCGCGCGAGATGGTGCGCACCGGCGTCATGGCCATCGTACGCGGCGAGAGTCCCTCAATGATCGAGAAGCGACTGAATGTCTTCCTGAAAGATGCGCCCCGCGCGTCGATGAGTGCAGTAGACGAGCCGTCGCTGTCACGCGCGGCATGATGACGAGGAGATTGTGATGGATGAAATGAACTTTGATGGGGGCGAGGACGACGGACCACCGGGAGCTCCGTTCTGGATGACCACGTTCAGCGATATGGTGACGCTTCTGCTCACCTTCTTCGTGCTGATCGTGTCGATGTCGACGGTGGAGATCCGCAAATTCCAGGAAGCGCTCAGCTTTTTTCAGGGACGTACGAGTGTGTTAACCCACGACGCCGTGATCCCGCCGCAAGAGCGCCAGCTTATCGCCGACTTCCGCTCCCGCGATCAGGCCGAGCGGTATGAAGAACTGCTGAGATACCTGCAGGAAGCGGGGCTCGAGGATAAAGTTCGCATCGATCTGACCGATAAAGGACTACACGTGACCATCACTGATTCAGTCATGTTCGAATCAGGTTCAGCGGTGCTGATCGATCCGTCACGGACGGTTCTGCGGAAGATCCAGGAAGTTCTGGGTTCGGACGTGGAGTCCGTCATTGTGGAGGGCCACACCGACGACCGCCCGATTCAGACGGCGCAGTACCCGTCGAACTGGGAGCTGTCGAGTAGTCGAGCGGCGTCTGTCGTTCGGTTTCTGATTCAGAACACCGACGATATTGCGCCGGATCGCTACATATCCGTCGGATATGGCGAGTTTCATCCTGTTGATACCAACGCGACGTTGACCGGGCGCGCCCGCAACCGTCGCGTCGAGATACTTTTTAGCTGGGAGCCATGGCAGAACGAAAGGACGCCTTACATGCCGATCAGGGCGGAGACGAGCCGGTAGATCAGGCCGGTCCAAAGCCGGCCGGGAACCACCGCTTCTGGATGGTACTGATACCGGTTATTCTTCTGCCCGCCGTCGGAGGGGCCGTCCTGGCGCTTCAGCAATATCCGTCCATCGCCCTCAAAGCCGCTGAGGTTCGAATGCGGTTTGCCAGCGATGAGTCGGACGGTGAGATGATTCGTGAGTACGGCCACTTCACGAGCCTCGAGAATATCATCGTCAACCCGCGCGGCTCAGACGGCAAGCGTTTCCTCATGGTCAACCTCGGACTGGAAACCATCAGCACCGATGTGGTGACCGAGATCGGCCGGAAAGAGATCGTGGTTCGAGACACGATCCTGAAGGTGCTCAGCTCCTATAGCGTGGAAGAACTCGCCGCGCTCGAATCCCGCTCAACGCTCAAGGACGAGTTGCTTACCGCCATCAACTCGGTCCTTCAACGGGGAGCCGTCGAGTACCTTTACTTCACGCAGTACGTGCTTCAGTAGCGCCGGCGTACGGCATGGCACGGATTTGGATGGATGGGTAGACCGTACAGGTTCACCCGCTTTCCCCTGCAGGATTTTCCCATGGCCAAGCCGCTCAATCAGGACGAGATCGATATCCTCCTCCAGGTTCGCAACCAGTTAGGCGAATCAGGAGAGGCGTACGATTTCGATACGATTGAGAGTATCATGGCGGCGGATAGCGAACGCCGCGTCAACTCGTACAACTTTAAGCGGCCCCGTCTCTTCGCGCAGGACCAGATGCGCGTGTTGAACCACGTGCACGAGACGTTCGCCCGCGAGCTTTCGGTTTACCTCTCGGCCCAGCTCCGCACCATAGTCGACATTTCGCTCTCGGCAGTCGATCAGGTGTTGTACTCCGAGTATGTGATGTCGAGCGCGCCGCCGTCGGCGCTCTACGTGGCTGAGGTTTCCAACCTGGGGCAGAATTTTGTCTTCGAGCTGGATCCCCGCCTCGTCGTGTTCATGATCGAGAAGCTCTTCGGCGGCCAGGGCGAGTTCCTGAAGCAGTCGCGCGAGGTCTCGCAGATCGAGCGTCGCATCATGAGCAAAGTGATGGACCGCGCGTTCGGGGCGATGCAGAAGTCGTGGGGCCAGGTCCACGAGATTGAGATTGAGGAGGTCGCGTTCGAGTCGAACGCCGAGTTCGTCCAGATCATCCCCGGCGTCGAGCCGGCCCTCGTCGTCAGCTTCTCCGTGATGATCTACGACCAGCCTTCGTACATCAACCTGTGCTATCCCTACATGCTGCTCGAGCGCATGCTCGGCCGAACGGGCATGAAACAGTGGATCTCCAGCGCAACCACCCCGGTCAGCTCCGAAGTCCGCGAGCGTTACGAAGAGACACTCAAGAAAATCATGGTGGATATCCGCGCTGAACTCGGCCGGACCACCCTTCCCCTACCCGACCTGTCTGCCCTTCAGGTGGGCGATGTCATTCCGCTCCAGCGTCGTGTGTCGGAGCCGCTCGACATCATGGTCGGCAAGAAACTCCACTTTACTGCAGCAGCCGGACGTTCGGGCAGGTACCGGGCCCTCCGCGTGCTGGACGTCATCGAACCGGAAATCCCCTTCGACGAAGATGAACAACGTCAGGCTCACTGAAATACTATCCGTCGCGTCGGACGCCGTCGCCTCGTTCCTGGAAACCATCCTGCGAGAGGCCAGCGCCGTTCGCATCGATGCAGGCAGGATCTACGAGGCCGAAGGCTCCGCCGACCTCCTTACGCACCCGATCAACCTCGCGTTGAAGGCCGGCGGCCAGGTCGTGGCCGGCGTCTCCATCGGTGAGGAATGGCTGGAAACGCTGTCGCAAGCCATGCTGGGCCTTCCGCTTAAGATGGGTGAGGAAGGGGCCGATGATCTAATACGTGAGCTTAGCGCGCAGGTCGCCGGCACGATTCGAAGCAGCCTTTCGGGCATCGATGTGAATGTGCCCGAGTTTGAGGTCGAGATCGTTTCGGAGGCGGTAGATGCCGTCGACGGGATTGACGACCTCATTCAGGAGGTGCTGATCGAAGTCGACCGACCTGATGCGCCGCTTCGCGGTGTGATTCTGCTCAAGGCGATGCCTCAACCACAGGCCGAGCCCCAGGTGCAGCCGGCAGCGGATGCCGGGCCCACAGCCGCGCCAGATCGTCCGCAGCAATCAGTACCTAACGTGAATATATCAGCCGCATCATTCCCCGAACTCGGCCAGGAATCGATTTCCTCCGGCGACGGTGCCGACTTCGGCTTGCTGTCGGAAGTCGAGCTCGAAGTCACCGTTGAACTCGGACGCCGGCGTCTGCCCCTCGCCGATGTGCTTCGACTGACGACGGGCAGCGTCATCGAGCTCGAAAAACTCGTCGGTGAACCGCTCGAAGTCTACGCCAACGGTCGACTCATTGCCGAAGGCGAGGCCGTGGTGATCGACGAACAGTTCGGCATTAGAATCACCAACCTCGTCTCCAGCACCAAGCGGACGAAGGCGTTCATCTGACACCTCTCCCACAGCGGCGGTAGCTTTTTCCGCCGGATCGTGCCTGACCTTTCGAGAAGCGTCGCTCCGACCTGGGCGGCGCTTCCGGCGTTTATGGCCCTGGTAGCACGCTGGAGGCCGCTGATGGCATGGACGGGCCCGGGTGTCGTCGAGTTCGGGGCGATGGCATCGTATTGGCCTTATGTGGTCGTGCCTCCGCAACCGAGGTAATCTCACTGAGATGCGGAAACGACTACCGCCGACACCCGCCATGCTGCCCAATTTTTCCCCAAAGCCCTCATCCGCTCCCCCTCGAGATGCGCGCGTATTTCTGAAGCGCGCGGTCTTCTTTGGCTTGGGACTCTTGCTGCTCTTCGCGGCCGTGAGTCTGATGCCGTCATCATCGGCCGAGATTACTACCGACAACGCGGGGGCCGTCGCCCAGTCGCCGCCGTCCAGCTCGTTCCGACCCGGCTACCTGTTCGCGTTTCTGTTGCTGGCCGGCGGGGCCGCGTACGCGATCGTCCTTCGGAAGAAGACGCAAGGTCCCACAGCATCCGGACCGATGGTCACCATCTCCGACATCCCGATCAGCCAGGACCAGCGGTTGAGGCTCGTGCGGTGCCAGGATGAGGTGCTGCTGCTCGGCATCACATCCGGTGGCATCTCCGTCCTTCGCTCGTATCCGGCCTCAGAGTTTGAATCCGACGCCGCATCGTCGCCGCCTTCGGCTCCCGCTACCGCCGTCTCGCCCGCTTTCTCCGATCTGCTGCGCCAGGCGGCATCCCGCTACCGCGGACTGAACGAGAATTAATTGCAACTGATGCGCTTCTCTCCCGCCGCACGGGTCCTCTTCGTCGTGATGCTGCTGGCCGCGCCGCTTGCGGTGCCGGCCGCAGCTCAGACGGCGCCTGATCCTGCACCTACATTCAGCTTGCTGCCCGACCTCAATTTTGGAGGGGAGGAAGAAGACTACGCGCTGCCGATACAGCTGCTGCTGCTGCTGACGGTGCTGTCGCTCGCGCCCGCCATCATCATATTGATGACGAGCTTTACGCGGCTGATCATCGTCTTCGGAATCCTGCGAACAGCCCTCGGCATGCAGCAATCGCCGCCGACACAGGTCATCATCGGCCTATCGATCTTCCTCACCATCTTCATCATGTTCCCCGTCATCGAGCGGGTGAACGAGGATGCGCTCAAGCCTTACCTCGCAGGTGAGATGACGCAGAACGTTGCGATGGAACGAGCGAGCGAGCCGGTGAAGCGGTTCATGCTCGCTCAGACGCGCGAGAAAGATCTCATGCTGTTCATGGACATGGGAAATGTGGAGGTGTTCGACTCCGAGAAGGACGTCCCGCTGCACGTGCTCATCCCCGCATTCGTCATCAGTGAACTTCGTATCGCATTCCAGATCGGCTTCATGCTGTTTCTGCCGTTCCTGATTGTCGACCTGATCGTGGCATCCGTCCTGATGAGTATGGGGATGATGATGCTCCCTCCCGTCATGATCTCACTGCCGGTGAAGCTGCTGCTATTCGTCCTGACGGACGGCTGGTATCTCATTGTGGAATCAGTCGTGCGCGGATATATGGGGGGATGAATGGCAGGGGTCAGTTGTCGGTTGTCGGTTGACAGTTTTCAGCTGTCGGTTGTCAGCTGTTAGTTGTCGGTTGTCAGTGAGCTGTGAGCTGTGAGCTGTGAGCAATGAGCGGTCAGCGATGAGCGGCGAGCAGTGAGCAGTGAGCGGTCAGCAGTGAGCGGTCGGCAATGAGCGGCGAGCAGTAAGCAATGAGCGGTCAGTAATGAGCGGTGAGCTGTGAGCAGTGAGCTGTGAGCAATGAGCGGTCAGCAGTGAGCGGCGAGCGAGGAGCTGTGAACATTGAGCAGTGAGCGAGGAGCAGTGAGCAGTGAAACCTGACAACTGAAAACTGACAACTGAAAACTGACCACCCACCAACAACCAACAACCACCCACCAACAACCATGAACACCGACGTCGCACTTTTCTGGATTCAGGAGTCCATCAAGACGGGAGCCATGCTTGCGGCGCCCATCCTGGGGATCGCCCTGGCCGTGGGGCTGATGGTGAGCCTCTTCCAGGCCATCACGTCGATCCAGGAGATGACTCTGAGCTACATCCCGAAGATGGTTGCCGTTGGGATCATCCTGCTGCTCTTTGCGCCGTGGCTGATCCAGATGCTCGTCGACTTCACAACGTCCGCCTTCCAGTTCATCCCGAACGTCTCTCGATAGCTCAGGCACGCGCGTCCGGTATTGAGACGCCGCCATCTCATGCCTTCCGTCAATCCGGAATATCTCGTCGCCGTCTTTCTCGTCTTCGTACGGATCGGCGCCTGCTTCGTGGCTATGCCCTTCTTCGGCCACAGCTCGGTGCCTGTCCGCATCCGCATCTTTCTGGCGATTCTGATGGCTCACTCGCTAACGGGCTTGTTGCCGGCCGGTGAGCTCGATCCGCACATATTTCAGCCTCTGGGGATGATGGCTGCCGTCATCATCGAGGCGCTGACGGGAATTCTGTTCGGATTTGCGGTGCACCTGATTTTCTACGCCGTGCAATACGCGGGCGAGGTGATGGGCTTTCAGATCGGGCTCGCCATGGCGCACGTTTTCAACCCGATCGACGGCTCGCAGTCGAACCCCATCGGCAACATTCTGTCGTACGTCGTGCTGATGCTGTTCATCCTCCTCGAAGGGCATCATCATGTAATCCGCGCCGTCGTGATCTCGTTCGACGTCGTACCGCTCGCCGGGGCAAACCTGGCCGCCGGCGGACCCCTCCTGCTCGACTGGATTGGCGATTTCTTTACCACGGCGCTCCGCCTGGCCGCGCCGTTCATGGTGACGATATTCCTTGTCGACGTGGCGCTTGGTGTCTTTGCGCGGATGGTGCCGCAAGCCGATCTGTTTTCGCTCGGCATCCCCGCGAAGTTGCTCGCAGGGATTCTGCTGCTGCTGTTATACGTCGGCTACTTCTTCCCTCTCTTTCCCTCGCTGCTCAACGAGATGATCAGCTATCTGCGGCTGATGATTGAGGCGGTCGTCCCGTTATAAGCGGAATTATTGCGGGAACGGTTTTCCTCGCTGCGGCAGAGTTTGACCTGTGCGCAAGGCTGAAGGCACCCTCCCCACCGCTGCAAATGCGGGTAAGGACTGCGGCACCGTTTTTTCAAATGCACCTGACGACCGTCAACGGGTGCACGCATGAGTGATCAGCAGGATAAGGCCGACAAGCAATTTGACCCCACGCCTCGACGCATCGAGAAGGCGCGGGAAGAAGGCAACGTCTTCAAGTCGCAGGACATGACGGCGATCACGATGCTGATGACCGGTAGCGTTGTGCTCATCTTAGGCACCCCCCTCGCCTTCAAGGCGCTGCACGGCCTCTTTACGTACCTCTTTACGTCGGTCACCTTCAACCTCAGGATCGACACGGCGACGCCCATCCTGCGCGAAGTTGCGCTGCGTGCCTCGCTCATTCTGCTGCCTTATCTCGGGCTGTTGTTCGTCGCCGGCATCGCGGTGAATGTTGCCCAGAGCGGCTGGAACGTGACGTTGAAGCCGCTGCAGCCGAAGCCCGACCGGATCAGTCCGCTCAAGGGCCTCAAGAAGATTTTCTCGGCTCAGGGGATGTTCAATTTTCTGAAGTCGGTGCTGAAGATCGCCATTGTGGGCCCGATCGCGTACATCACGATCAAGAATGCGGTGCCGGAGATCATGATGCTTCCGTCGCGTGCGCTGCCGGATGTGACGACCACCGCACTCAAGCTCATCCTGCTCCTCCTGGGCAAGTTGATCGGAATCCTGCTGTTGCTCTCGGCGGCTGATTTCGCTTTTGAGAAGTGGCGCTACAAGCGCGACTTGAAGATGAGTCAGAAAGAACTAAAGGACGAGCACAAGGAGTCGGAGGGTGACCCGCAGATGCGTGGTAAGCGGAGGCAGCTTGCCCGCGAGATGTCTCAGCGCCCGCGCCTGGATCACGCGGTGCTGGCGGCCGATGTGGTGGTGACCAACCCGACGCATTATGCCATCGCGCTGAAGTACGACCCCACGTCGCTCGGTGCGCCCAAGGTTCTCGTCAAAGGTATCCGCAAACGGGCGCTTCGCATCAAGGAGCTGGCGAAGGAGCACGACATCCCGACGGTAGAGGACCGGCCTTTGGCCCGCGCTTTGTATAAGAGCGTCGGCGAAGATCAGGAGATCCCCGAGGAGCTGTATTCAGCCGTAGCGGCAATTCTGGCCGAAGTGTACCGGAAAAATGGCCGCTACAACTGAATGGATGCCCTTGATGCTTCATCGAGCAACGAACTGCATGAGATCCGCGCACAGGTCTTTCTCAATCACTCTCTGACCCGTTCACCCGTTGCCTAACTCGTCGAACCAACCGGCCCTGGCGCCGACCAGCTTCCGTCTGATCAACAGCGAAGTGCTGCTGGCCTCGGGAGTTGTCGTGATCTTGCTGGTGATGGTGGTGCCGCTGCCCACCTTCATGCTCGACATGCTGCTCACGCTGAACATCGCCGTGAGTCTTGCCGTGCTGTTGACGGCGTTCTACGCGGTGCGGCCACTCGAATTCGGCATCTTCCCCGGCCTGCTGCTTGTCACCACGCTCTTCCGGCTCTCGTTGAACGTGGCTTCAACGAGGCTCATCCTGACGAATGCAGACGCAGGTTCGCTCATTAGTGCATTCGGGCAGTTTGTGGTAGCGGGCAACTACGTGGTCGGTGGGATCATCTTCCTCGTCCTCGTCCTCATCAACTTTATCGTCATCACGAAGGGATCGGGGCGTATCGCGGAGGTCGCCGCCAGGTTTACGCTCGACGCCCTGCCGGGCAAGCAGATGGCGATCGATGCCGACCTGAACGCCGGTCTCGTCGATGAAGCCGAGGCCCGGCGTCGGCGTACCGAGGTGGGGCGCGAAGCCGACTTTTACGGCGCCATGGACGGCGCGAGCAAGTTCGTACGCGGCGATGCCATCGCGGGCCTGGTCATCACGGCCATCAATATTATCGGCGGACTCATCGTCGGTGTGATCCAGCACAGCATGACGTTCGGCGGCGCAGCTGCCACGTTTACGCTGCTGTCGATCGGCGACGGCCTCGTGTCGCAGATCCCGGCCCTTCTCATTTCGACGGCTGCCGGTATTATCGTCTCCCGGGCGGGCGGCGATGAGAATATTGCCACCGATGTCAAGAAGCAGTTTCTGAGCAAGCCGCATCCGATTCTTATCACGGGTGCGTTCCTCGTCATCCTGGGAATCATACCTGGCCTGCCGCTGGTGCCGTTCTGGCTGCTGGCCGGCGGCACCCTGATGCTCGGCCGCAATCGCATCCGTGTCATCAAGTCGGAGGAGCGGGCGCTGCTCGAGGCAAAAGCTTCAGCGGAGCAGGAAGAGCCTGCCGAGGAGACGCCTGCCGACCTCCTGCTTGTCGATCCGCTCGAACTTGAAATCGGCTACGCGCTGATTTCCATCGTCGACCCCGGGCAACAGGGCGACCTTCTCGAGCGCGTCAAGATGCTACGACAACAGTTGGCGCTCGAGCTCGGGATCGTGATTCCACCCGTGCGTATCCGCGACAATGTGGGGCTGGGCGCGAACCAGTACGTCATCAAGCTGCGCGGCAACCCTATTGCTGACGGCGAGGTGATGCCGGGCTACTACCTGGCGCTGCTGCCGGATGAGATGGACGAGCTGCCGCCGGGCATCCGGGTGAAGGATCCCACCTTCGACCTGCCCGCCCTGTGGGTGGCCGAGCGCAACCTGCCCGAGGCAGAGCGGCTCGGTCTCACCGTTGTCGAGGCGCCGGCCGTCATCACAACCCACCTGCTCGAGGAACTGCGCAAGTCGGCGCACCGCCTGCTCGACCGCCAGGAGGTCAAGAAGCTGACCGACAAGCTGAAGGAGACGGCCCCGGCGCTCGTCGACGAGCTCATCCCCAACCTGATGACGCTCGGCTCGATCCAGAAGGTGCTCAAGCGACTCCTACGCGAGCGCATCCCGATCCGCGACCTGGTGACCATCCTCGAGGCACTCGCCGACCATGCACCGGTCACCAAGAATGTCGACGTGCTCACCGAGTACACGCGCGCCGCGCTGTCCGCGACCATCACCAGGCAGTTCGCCGGTGAAGACGATTCGGTCCACGCGCTCGTCCTCGACCCCATGCTGGAACAACACTTGCTTGAACGTGCAGAGTCGGGCGAGATGAATCCGACAACGCTCGGGCTGTCGCCGGATCGTGCCGAGAAGCTGGTCACCGAAGTGGCTAAACACTCGAAGCGCATGATCGGCAACGGCCGCCCCGCGGTGCTGCTCACCTCGCCCGTCCTCAGACCGACGCTATTCAACTTCCTCTCTCCGATGGTCACAGACCTTGCCGTGCTCTCGTACAACGACCTCTTGCCCGATGTACGGGTCGATGTCGTCGATCAGATCAAGATCAAGTAAGAGCGGCAAGTCTAAACGCTTGAAAAGATGACCGTTAAGACACTTACAGCATCCACGATTTCAGAGGCGCTGGCCGATGCCCGCCGTCAGTTCGGCGACGATGTCGTGCTGCTGGAATCGCATCCTCCCTCCGCCGACCGGCCGGCAAGGATCATGATCATGGCCGAGCCTGCCGCCACAATGTCGGCCGACGGACGCTCCATCAGCCGCGTCATCGAGCGCGTGAAGTCACCTGAGATGGCTGCCGCCGAGGCGTCGTCCCGCGGATCGCTTCTCGATCTCGTCGTGGAAGATGATGCCGAGGATGAGGACGCATTTTCCCTCAACATACCATCGTACAACCCGCCGCGTGGCCGGGCGCGGGGCCGGCTCTTCCCCGCCGACGGCGCGGCGCTACGCTCGATTGAGGAAGCCCGGCCGGAGGAGGTCACGCGCGTGCTCGAGCAGCTTCTCGAAACACGCTTCGGCACACTGCACGAACGGCTCGAGGGGCTTGAGAAGAAGGTCGAGGGAATGCCGGCATCGGCAGGCAAGTGGCTGCGTCATCCGCTGTTCAATCGGTTGCTCGACCGGGGCGTACGGGCCGAACTCGTGACCGAGCTCTTCTTCGACGCCACCTCCGGCGTCGACCTCGATGACGAAGGCCTGTTCTGGGCGCTAGCACGATCACTTCGCGATCGGCTCCAGGCATGCTCACCCGTCAGACCCTACGGCTCCCAGCTCTTTATCGGCGTAGGCGGCAGCGGCAAAACGTCCATGATCCTGCGCCTCTTGACGCAGAAGAACTTCTTCGGGCGGCGACGCTGCGGCGTCATCATCGCGACGCCGGGTATGGAGTCGGATCGTTTCTATCAGGATCCGACCGATCTGTACCGCCGGGCGGGCATACCTGTGCAGAACGCCGGGACGGTCGAGGAGATGGATCAGGCGGTCGCTCGGCTCGACGGCTTCGACCACATCTTCGTGGATACGCCCGGCTTGCCGTGGCATCCGCGCGAGATGCGCGATGCGCTGGCAGCTTTGAAGCCGCTGATGGAGTGCCTCGTGCCGGTGCAAACGCACTTCGTGATCGACGCCACACGCGCACTTGAGGAAGTTGACATCGACATACTCCGCCGGATGCCGGTCTCGCCCGATATCGTCGCGCTGACGCATATCGACGAAACCGCCCGCCCGGGCCGCGTGCTCGAGTGGATGGCCCGCGCCGGCTTGCCTGTGAACTTCGTCGGCAGCGGCTGGAAGCAGAACGAAGGCCTCAGCCTGTTCTCGCCTTCCGCGTTCGCCGAACAGATGCTCGAAGCCTGACCGACCCCGAGGACTGGAGATCCATGAGACGTACTTCAACAATTCTCGCCGTGGCAAGCGGCAAAGGTGGCGTAGGCAAGAGCGTCATATCCGTCAACCTCGCCGAAACCCTGGCGCGCGACGGCTATCGCGTGGCGCTGCTCGACGCCGACATGGCTCAGGGTGCGTGCACCGTGCTCATGAACGAGCAGCCGGGGCCGTCACTTGCAGATGCAGCAGGACGTATCGTGTCGATCGACGACGCCTTTCGTGCCACCCAGAGCGGCGTGACACTCGTCGAAGTGGCGCAGGAGCATGAGGAGATTCCGTCGCAGCCCGCGCGGCTCTTCCCCGTGCTCGACGATGCGCTCGACCGGCTGGCTCGCCGCCACGACCATGTCATCATCGACTGCCCCGCCGGCACCGGCGATCTCGTGCGCTGGGCACTCGACCGTGCCGACATGGGCATGCTGGTTCTCGTGGAAGAGCCGACGGCCGTTGCCGATGCTTACCGCCTGGCCAAGCTGGCGTGGATGCACGATATCAACCTGCCACTCGGCGCCGTCGTCAATTTTGCGGATTCCGAGACCGAGGCTCAAAGTGTTGCCGACCGCTTCGGCGCCATCACGGAGCGCTTCACCGGCAACGCCCCGACGTTCCTCGGCTGGGTACCTTTTTCCATGCAGGTAAGAACTTCCGTACGCGACCAGAGCCCGGCCGCACGCCACGCCGGCCCCATACGCACCGCTTTTGAGCATATCGGCGCCACTTTAAACGCAGGAACAGCCGCCACCGGCTCGGTTTCGCCACTTTTCCGATCCATCTCCGGCCCCAACTGATCGCGCATATTCTGCACAGGCACGTTCCTTGTTTAAGCAGTTACTGAAATTCTTCACCGCGACTCCGTAGGACCACACCCCCCTCGAGAACCGCTCACCCTCATGCAGCCGCTTCACATACACATCAGCCTCTTTATAGGTCTTGTGGCCTTCGTGAATCAGCTTGCCAGATTCGCTCCCCTCGACCGGACGATCATCGTCGGTGTCGGCAGCGGGCTGGCCGTCTACGTAGTGCTCGTCTTCGGCGATCTCATCGTCAAAAAAATCCTTACAAAGGCGCCGCAGCAAAACGAAGATCCAGAGCAAGAGTCGGCACCCGAGCAAACGAATCGAGAACCGGCTCCTGCTGCCGGATGAATCGCCTCACCTGAAACGGTTAAACCTCGTCATCTGCCATGGCACAAGATCTACAAAGCCTTGCCGAATCCCACGCTGCTGAGCCCACGCCCGCTCACCGTGAGGCCGTAGTCCTTGCCGCCGTACCACTCGTCCGGTCCATCATCGGCCGGCTGAGTATCCCCGATCATCCGCTCGCCAGCCGCGAAGACCTCGAAGACGTCGCGCTGCTGGGCCTGCTGCAGGCGCTCGACAGCTACGAGCCCGACCGCGGCACACCGTTCGTGTCGTACTCGTACGGCCGTATCCGAGGTGCACTGGTCGACTATCTCCGCTCGATCGACGCACTGCCACGCGAGCGCCGGCGCCGTCTGGCCGAAGCGCAGCGCGCCATGGAGACGCTCCGACAGTCGCTCGGCGGCGAACCGTCCGATGAGGACGTGGCCGACTACCTCGGCATTTCCGTCACCGAATATCACTCGCTGCTTTGCGACGCGCAGAGCCGCTACGCACTCTCGCTGCACGACGGCACGGGCACCGACTCCGATCAGACGCTCATCGAAACGATCGAGAATCACGCGGCAGCCGAGGACTTCGAGCAGATCGACAAGGAATCGTACTTCGAGTACATCGTCGGACTCATCCAGGAGCTCCCCGAACGTGAGCAGACGATCGTTGCGCTCTACTATTACGAGGATCTGACCTTGCGCGAAATCGCCTCCCTCCTCAATCTAACCGAGGCTCGCATCTCTCAGATCCTGGGTAAGGTGCTGCTCACCCTCCGCACGCAACTCAACGAGAGCCGGTCGATGGCGGCTTAAACGCCACGCATTGAACAGCAGGCATACGAACAGCACGCGTAGGAACAGCGCGCATCGCATATCACGTGGTCGCTTCCGTTCAGTACTCCGGCGGCACGTACAGATTCAGCGTGCGGAGCGGCGTCTCTCCCGTGTTACGGATTTCATGCCATTCGCCACGCTCGATCAGCAACAGCGAGTGCCGATCGATGGGCACATCCTCTCCGGCCACGATCGCTGATCCTTCCCCCTCAACCACAAACAGCCACTGATCGCTGTTTTCGTGGACGTTATCGGGTCCGCCGGTTGACTTTCCCACGGGCAGCACCATTTCGGCCGCCTGGGCGAACTCGTTTTGCAGGATGACGGCGAAGTCGGATTTTAGACGTGCTGTGGTGTGTTGCATCGGGTTCTGTTGTTTGGGGATGGGGAATCCGGGCCCGTCGATTCCACCTCCGAATCAGCCTCCATCGCGGTCGAGCAAATTCTCTTCGTTGCTCCGCGCCAGCTCTTCCTTCACCTGCGCATCCATCCGGAAGTCGGGTGCGACGTCGATCTCCCGCGATCCCGGGGCATGCCTGCCTTCGTCGTGCGGCCTCGGGCCCGACGCCCCCTCCCGTAACAGCCTGACCTCGTAAAGCCGCTCCGGAATCTCAATGCCCGCCGCGTCGAGGCCCTCCTTGACGAGCCGAATGGCTTCGCTGCGAACCTTCAACAGGTCGACTTCCTTCTGATTGACCCACGCGAAAAACTGTACCGACACGCTCGCTTCCTCGATCTCCATCACGCGCACGAAGGGCGGCGGCTCATTCAGAACGCCCGGCATCTGCAGCAGGATCTCACGCCCGACATCCGCGACTCGGGATAAATCCTCGTGCAGCCCGACCGAGATGTAGAAGTCGAAACGACGTCGCAAATTGCGGCTGAAGTTGATGACGGTGCTCTTGAACACGACGGCGTTCGGCATGCGCAAATGATTGCCTTCAAACGTGAGCAACACCAGCTCTCGCGATGTCATCTACATCACATGCCCCTCGTGTTCTCGGATCTTGATGACATCGTTCACTACAAACGGCTGGCGGATGCTCATCAGCACACCGGCGAGGTAGTTCTCGGCGATGTCCTGGAACGCAAAGCCGAGTGCGATGCCGACCACGCCGGCCGTGCCGAGGAGTGCGCCCACGAGCGTCGAGACGCCAAGGATGTCGAAGATGAAGATGAGGCCGACGAGGATCAGTCCGGCCCGCGCCACCCGCCGGAAGAGCGCCCAGATGAGCGGGTCGATCCCAAGGCGGCGAGCCGGCGCTTCCCACCGCGTGAGCAGGCTCCCCAGCCACCACAGCAACGCAATCAACAGGACGACCAGCAGCCCCACCGGGATGTACGCCACAAATGAACGCGCGAGGCGCTCAAGACGGTCGACGGCCGGCATGATCCGCGTCTCGACGTCGGTGGCAACGCTCACCTGGTCATGTACCCAGATGACGCCTTCGAAGCGCTCGACAAGCCCGACGACCGACTCGCGCGTCTGGGCGTTCTGCACAATGCCGCCAAGGATGACGACGCCATTGCGCACTTCAATTTCAACCGACTGAAACGCCTCGATCTCGCCGAGCACGGATTCGATCCGATCCTGAACCTGCTGATCCGATACCGTTTCGGCGGGGATTTCTTCTGCCGGTAGCTCCTCTTGCAATGGGGCGTCCGTCTGCGCCCACAGCGGCACTGTAAGGAAAGAAAGCAGCGCTATGAGCAGCGCCGATCTCAGGATTCGCTGCCCATGATCGTTGCGACGAGCCGCCGCGGACCTCCATGATCTCGGTGCTCGCACAGATAGATGCCTTGCCACGTGCCCAGCGCGAGTTCGCCACCGGCAATCGGGATGGTGAGTCCGTTGCCGAGCAACGACGCCTTGATGTGCGCCGGCATGTCATCCGGGCCTTCGAGCGTGTGCTCCCAATACGGCGCGTCTTCCGGAATCATCACGTTGAAATGTCGCTCGAAGTCGCGCCGTACGTCCGGCGATGCGTTTTCATTGAGCGTGAGCGATGCAGACGTGTGCTGAATGAACAGGTGAAGCAGTCCGGCTCCGACCCGATTCAGGTCTTCGAGGTGTTGGAGTACGTCGCGCGTGATTAGATGGAAGCCCCTCGGGCGGGCGTCGAGCGTGATGAAATAATTCCTGACGAGCATCGAGATCGTGACCGTTTGAGATGTAGGAATGGGATGCTGCCTACGATGTCACGATCCGTGCTGTTCGGAGCTGCTTGCCCGATTACGAGAAGGTTGCCGATTCGGTATCAGGGAATCTCGAGGTACTTGTGCGTCTGGAGACTTAGTCGCCACTGTGGATTGCGGAGACAGTAGTCGATGGCCGCCCTGGTATTGGCCGCGCGGCCGGGGCCGTCCATCGGCTGGAGGAAGAAATGATGGAAGTCGAGGTGCGCCACCGTCTCGGGCATCAGCGCATCTTGCGGGTACACAAGCTTGAGCTCGTCGCCCGATGTCTGCTCGAGCGGCGCGCCGGCTTTCGGACTCATACAGATCCAGTCGATTCCATCCGGTGCCTTGATCGTGCCGTTGGTTTCGACCGCCACCTCAAAGCCGGCATCGTGCAGCGCACCGATCAGCGGCTCATCGAGCTGAAGCAGTGGCTCGCCTCCGGTGCATACCACGTAAGGCGCACCGCCGCCCGGCCAATGGCCCTGCACAGCGTCGGCCAGATCTCCGGGCGTGGCGAACTTTCCGCCGCCGGGGCCATCCATCCCGACAAAATCAGTATCACAGAACGTGCAGACGGCCGATGCACGGTCCTGCTCTCGGCCCGTCCACAAGTTGCATCCCGCGAAGCGTAGAAAAACGGCCGGCCGACCGCTGTGCGCTCCCTCGCCCTGCAACGTGTAATATATTTCCTTAACCGCGTAGCTCATCTTTCCTGATCAGTGCGCAGATCCAATATCGGCGGTAAGGCCTTGTTTCACCTTCGCTGATTATCGATGATGAAGGAGAGGCCGTCCTCGCACGGCGTCACTTTGATGAAGCGTGAAAGTCAGTTGACGGATTAGCTCGGGCCCGTCCGTTATTCCATATTTCGTGCGCCGGAGTTGACCTCCCGGTGTCCTAACAGCCCGTTGATTTATTCGAATGCGCCAGACCGATTCGATCACGATGACCACCCATTCTGCAAATGCCCGCGACGTCGTAATAGTCGATGGATGCCGAACCCCCTTTCTCCGCTCGGGGACGGCCTTCGCCGATCTGACTGCGTACGATCTCGCACGGATGGCGATACGCGGCGTGCTCAAGCGGACATCAGCCGACGCCGCTTCCATCGGCTACGTCGTCATGGGATGTGTGATTCAGGATGTAGAGACCTCGAACGTCGCGCGTGAGGCCGCGCTCGCGGCTGGAATTCCGCACGCCGTTCCCGCTCACACCGTCACGCAAGCCTGCATATCGGGCAATCAGGCCATCACAACGGCTGCCGACGCCATACGCCTCGGACGAATCGACTCGGCGATCGCCGGCGGCACGGAGACGCTGTCCGACATCCCCATCCGCTTCAAAAAGAAGGTCCGCAAAGAGCTTTTCGAGGCGCGCAAGTACAAGTCGCCTACGGATTATCTGAATGCCGTGCGGCGAATACGGCCGAGTGATCTCCTGCCGGAGGTCCCGTCGATTGCCGAATATTCCACGGGTGAGACGATGGGTGAAAGTGCGGATCGACTCGCCGCCGCGTGGGGCGTGAGCCGTGCCGACCAAGACGCGTATGCCCTTCGTGCCCATCAGCTGGCCGCGCAGGCGCACAAGGACGGCCTGCTCGCCGAGGAGATCGTTCCGGCTGTGGTGCCGCCGACGTTCGACCCCATCACGCGTGACAACGGCGTTCGTGCGGATACGTCGCTCGAGAAGTTGGCGGCATTGAAGCCGGCGTTCGTCAAACCATACGGCACCGTGACGGCGGGCAACGCTTCCTATTTGACCGACGGCGGATCGGCTGTTCTGCTGATGTCGCGCGAGCAGGCTAACCGCGATGGCTTCAAACCCAAGGCGGTCATTCGGGATTACCTCTACGTAGCCCAGGATCCAGGAAGCGAGCTGCTTCTCGGCCCGGCCTATGCCATCCCCAGACTCCTCGATGCCGCCGGATTATCGATGGCGGACGTGGATGTTGTCGAGTTGCACGAGGCCTTCGCGGGGCAGGTTCTCGCCGTTCAGGCCGCTCTGGAGTCGGTGGATTTCGCCAGGGATAACCTGGGGCGTGAGAAAGCGATCGGCCGCATCCCGGACGACAAGCTGAACACGCTCGGCGGTTCGCTTTCGCTGGGGCATCCGTTCGGCGCAACAGGCGGTAGACTGGTGACCACAGCGGCGAATCGCCTCATCCGCGACGACGGCCGTTACGCCGTCGTCGCAGCCTGTGCCGCAGGAGGACTCGGCCACGCCATGCTGCTCGAACGCATCGGCGATTGATCTCATCGATTGAAGACCGCAACGCACATTCCCATGGATAACGAATTCCTTTCGATAGAGCACGATGGCGACATCGCAGTCGTCACGTTGGATCACAAGGGACGGTCGGTCAATACGCTCTCGACGGGCATGCTCGGCGCGCTCGACCACGCGGTCGACGAGCTGACACGGCAGCCTGACGTCCGCGGCATCGTTCTGATAAGCGGCAAAACGAGCGGCTTCGTGGTTGGAGCTGATATTACTGAGCTCGGCGGGCTTGAGTCTCCGGAGGATGCGCGGGCCCTCACGCGGCGAGGTCACGCCATGATCCGAAAGGTGCGATCGCTGCGTACACCGGTCGTTGCCGCCATCGACGGGCCGGCGCTCGGCGGCGGGCTTGAACTGGCGCTTGCCTGCGATTACCGCGTTGCAGCGGAGGGCGGCAGCACGCGCTTCGGCCTTCCGGAAGTGCGGCTCGGGCTGATCCCCGGCGGCGGCGGAACGCAACTCCTGCCTCGTCTCGTTGGCATACGTAATGCGCTCGGAATGATGCTGACGGGCAAGAACACATTCCCGCATCCGGCGCGCAAAATGGGCCTGGTCGATCTTCTGACCCACCGCGAAGGCTTGCGCCGTGCGGCCGTCGGGGCGGCCCGCGATCTCGCCGATGGAAAGCGGAAGGCGGATGACCATAATGCGTCGGTGCCGGACCGCTTGCTCGACGGTAATCGCCTCACTCGTAAGCTGATCTTCAGCCAGGCACGCGAGCGCGTGTTAAAGGAAACGCGCGGCAACTTCCCCGCGCCGATCGCTATGCTCGAGTGTGTGCGAATCGGTTACGACGATGGACTCGAGGCAGGGCTCGAAGCAGAGTCGGCGGCGTTCGCGGAGTTGCTCTTTTCCGATGTCTCTCGTGAGCTGATATTTCTCTTCCACGCTCAGCAGCGTGCCTCAAAGAATCCGTTTACGGCGCCGGATCCTGCTCCGTCTCGGCTGGCCGTCATCGGGGGAGGCCTCATGGGCGGCGGTATCGCCGCGATCAGCGCGGAGAACGGAATGGATGTTACCGTGAAGGACGTATCGCTCGAAGCGGCGACTTCAGCGACACGAATCACGCACGCCTACACGTCGCGAAAGTTGAAGAAGCATGCGATATCGAGCTTCGACCGCGATCGCATCGTATCGAGAGTCTTGCCGATCGATACGTACGCCGAGATTGCCGATCCGGAGATCGTCATCGAAGCCGTTCCGGAAGACCTCACCATCAAACGAGAGGTGATTCGGGAGGTCGAGGCTGTCGTTGGCGACGACTGCGTGATCGCGAGCAATACGTCATCCATCCCCATCGAATCGATTGCGGAGGAGAGCGTAAAGCCGGAGCGGATTGTCGGCATGCACTACTTCTCGCCGGTACCGCAGATGCCGCTGATGGAAGTCATCCGCACCCGGCACAACACCGACGAAATTATAGGAAAAGCGTTCAGCGTGGGGCTGCGTCAGAAGAAGACCGTGATCGTCGTGAATGATGGTCCCGGCTTCTACACCACGCGCATCCTGGCCATTTACATGAACGAAGCGCTGAATATTCTGGCGGAAGGAGCGCGCATCGAGGATGTCGATCGAGCGATGAAAGATTTCGGCTTCCCCATGGGGCCGTTCGAGCTGTTTGATCTCGTGGGGATTGACGTGGCCGCGAAGATCTCTGAGGTGTTGAGCGATCATTTCTCGGCACGCGGCCTGGAACCGAATCCGCGCTCGGGCCGGATGTCCGCTGCCGGACTGAAAGGCCGGAAGACGAAGTCGGGTTTTTATCTTTATGACGGCGGCTCGCCTGACAACCTGAAAAGAGGCAAGGTGAACGTGAACGCCTACGCGTACTTCCGCGGGGATGAGCGGCAAGACGTCGAAGCGGACGAAGTTCAGGGGCGGCTCTCGCTCGTTTTCGTTAACGAGGCCATCCGTTGCCTGGAGGACGGAATCCTGAACTCGGCCGAAGACGGTGATGTCGGCGCGGTTTTCGGGCTTGGCTTTCCGCCGTTCCTCGGCGGGCCGTTCCGGTACGCAGACGCACTATCCGCAGACACGCTCGTCAGCCGCCTTGAAAGCCTCCGTGATAAATTCGGCCCGCAGTTCGAGCCGGCCACACGCTTGCGCGAACTCGCCGCAGACGACGGCCGCTTTTACGACTGATTTTCCTGGGCGCGAACAGTCAGCACGGCGCCTTCTGCCGTGCGGATCACCTGCTCGGCCACGCTGCCGAGTAGCCAGCGTTCGAACCCGGAGCGGCCGTGGCTCGACACCACGATGAGGTCGGCGTCAATCTCTTCGGCATACGATGTAATGACCGACGGCGCGTAGCCCGTGCGCACCACCACGCGGTAGGTGCCGCCTTCGCCGATTTGGCCGCTGACCATCGACTCCATCTCTGCGCGCGCGTTCTTCTCGATCTCGGCGCTGAGCTCGTGGTACGACGGGTATTCGAGTCCGTACACCCCCGGCGGAACGACTTCCTCAACGGCGTGGATCAGGTGGTATTCCCCTTCATCCACCGCGATACGACGGGCCGCTCTGAGCGCGCGTGCACCGAACTCCGAAAAATCAATCGGGACGACGATCCGCCGCGGGGTACGCGGCGCCGGCAGTTCATCATCGAACCGAATCGTATAGACGTGACACGGAGCCGCTCGGATGATCTCTTCGGCGACGCTTCCAAGAAACATCCGCCGAACCCCACGCCGTCCGTGCGTACTGATGACGATCAGGTCGATCTCCACTTCCTCCGCATAATCACAAACGACCGGTGCGGCCGCCTCTCCCCGCCTGACGTCGACCTTGATCACAGACGGTCCTTCGATATCGGCACGAATCGACGCGATTCGCTCTTCGATTTCCTGCTGTGCTCGAAGTAACTCGTCTTCGTCCTCTCCTTCTTCCTCCACCACGTGAAGCACATGGAGATCGGCGCCGTAGAGCTTAGCCATAAACACGGCATGGCTCATGGCCGCGTCTGCGCGAGACGAAAGGTCGGTCGGAAAAAGCAGTCGGCTCAGGCTCGGCATGGCTACTCGCTGTCAGTGATTGAGGGATGAGTGATTGAGGGAGGCATGCTGTCATATAATGACAACGGGGAATACTTCATTCAACAAGCATTCCCCGTTAGGCAGGCTCCTCGGCCAAGAGTCGCAAGATTATCGCACCTGCTGCAAGGTACGCATGGCGGCCTGGCCCCTTTACCGCTGATCCGCCGTCAGAATCTCATCCGACGTCAAGAAGCGAGCGCCGTGGTCACGCATCTGGCGCATGGCGTGATCGAGCGAGCCGTTCGTGTCGATGGCGCGCGTAGCATCTTCAATGACGAACACTTCGAACCCCTGCCGCTGCCCGTCGACCGCCGACCAGTGGACGCAGAAGTCTTTCGCCAGTCCGGTCAGGTAAATCTGACTGATGCCCCGTTCGCGCAGGTAGCCGGTAAGCCCGGTAGGCGTTTGATGGTCGTTCTCATAGAACGCGGAATACGAGTCGACGTCCTTCCGAAATCCCTTGCGGATGATGAGCTGCGCTTTCTCCGCCCGCAACTCGGGGTGAAACTCAGCGCCCTCCGTACCCTGCACGCAATGGTCGGGCCACAGCACCTGCCGCCCGTATGGCATCTCAATCACATCATAGGGTTCATGCCCTTCATGGCTCGACGCAAACGACTGGTGACCCGCCGTATGCCAGTCTTGTGTGAGGATGACCCTGTCGAATGCATCCGCAAGCCGGTTCACCACCGGCACGATGGCGTCACCATCGGGCACGGCAAGCCTGCCGCCGGGAAGAAAGTCGTTTTGAACATCGATTATCAGTAACGCTCTCATCGATACGATGCCGGGAGTCAATTAATACGTGGTGCGAAAACACCCAAGGTAGGCTTTATCGCCAAGCCGTTCCTGCGAGGAATTGGTAAGACCTTTTGGAAAAGCCACCCATTCGCCATCCTGATTCTCATTTACACGGCCGCCGGCGTACGTCAGCGGCCGTCCACGCGTGCTGAGCCTGCATCCCGTCGCTACCCAAAAACATCGACGAATTCGACGCGCCCCGGGCCGGCAACCTCCGAACTATTCAAATGTCCCTTTGTATATTCGCACCCTTCAAATACACGTTCGTTGCAATCGGCGCAGGCGCGTCACCATTTTCATCACGCTGCTGTCTCAGTAGCGGCAGGAGGTTCAGGTAATGGGTATGATGAATAAGCTCCGGGAGAATACCGGAGTTGTCTTGTGGATTCTCGTCATCGCGTTCGGGGTTATCTGGGTTCTGCAAGACTCGGGTGGCCTGGATCACGTTGGGATGGGTGGCGGCGCTAATGTGGCTACCGTCAACGGCGACGCAATAAGTATCGAGGAGTACAACCGCGCCATCGACGGCCAGGTGCAGGCGTTCCAGCAGCAGACCGGCGAGAGCATGCCGCCTCAGATGCTTGAGCGCGAACGCGAGCGTGTATTCGATGCGCTTGTTGACGACCGCCTCGCCGAGCAGGAGATGAACCGCCTGGGCATCACGGTGACGGATGATGAGGTTTATGAGCTGATCCGAGGCGAGAACCCGCATCCGCTCATCCTCTCATATTTCGGTGACGGACAAGGCAATATTAATGAGGCGCTGCTCGAGAGCTTTATCAGTAACCCGGAAGCACGGCAGGACTGGATTCAGATTGAGGACTTCCTGCGTCAGGAGCGGCGGCGTGAGAAGCTACAGCTTCTCGTGATGTCGAGCGTGCGCGTGAGCGAGCCGGACGTACGTGCCGAGTACGATCGCCAGAATCGGCGCGCGTCGGCCCGGTGGGTGGCGGTGCGATATGCCGACATCCCGGCTGAAGAAGTCGAGCTCACCGACCGCGACGTACGGCGTTTCTACGACCAGAACCGATCTGACTACCGGCGCGAGCGCACCTACACGCTCGACTATGTGATGCTCAGCAAGTCGCCCGCTGAGGAGGACTCGCTTTTGCTTCTGAACGAGATGAACCGCCTCCGTCAGGAGTTCGCTCAGGCTGAGGATGATTCGCTTTTCCTCGTCCGGCAGGGTTCGACGAGGCCGTACACGGTCGACTGGTTCTCGGCCGATGACCTCGCTCCGGAGCTCGCCTCGGCGCTGTATGAGAATCCCGTAGCGGGACGCCTCGTCGGGCCGGTCTTCGCCGGTGGAAGTGTGCACCTGGCCAAGATCCAGGATGTTCGCCCGGCATCCGAAGAGATGATCCGTGCCCGCCACATTCTGCTTCGTTCAAGCAGTGAAGACGCCGAGGTTGAATCCCGGCTGGCCGACATCCGCCGGCAGATCGAAGGCGGCGCCGACTTCGCGTCTCTTGCGCGCCGGCATTCGGAAGACAACACCGCGTCTATCGGGGGTGATCTCGGCTGGTTTGGCCGGGGCCGTATGGTAGAACCTTTTGAAAACGCGGCTTTTGGTGCGTCGACCGGTCAGGTTGTCGGCCCGGTGCGTACGTCCTTCGGATATCACCTGATCGAGGTGACGGACCGTGCCGAGCACGAACTTCAGATCGTCGATTTTGCGCAGCCCGTCGTGGCCGACATCGGCACGCTTTCGCAACTGCAGGAGCGCCTCGAAGACCTGCGGTTCTACGCGGATGAGTCCGGCGACTTTCAGGAAGAGGCCGAGCGGTTGAACATGACCGTCGAAACGGTACAAGTTGAGGAAGATCAGGACGTGATTCCGGTGATCGGACAGAGCCGTACGCTCCAGCAGTTCCTCTCGAGCGCGAGCCGCCGCAACATCAGTGAAGTGATCGAGCTTGATGATGCGTTCATGGTGGCGTACGTGCGTGAGATCCAGCGGGCGGGCTATCGTCCATTCGAGGAAGTCGTTGAAGAAGTGCGTCCTCGTGCGCTTCGTGAGGTCCGCCGGGATCGGGCCGTGGCTCGACTCTCGGAAGCCGCGCAAGAAGGTGGCGATTTAAGCGCCATCTCCGGACGTCTCGGATCGCAGGTTCGCTCGGCCGATGACATTACGTTCGCCGGGCAGGTTGTACCGGGCCTGGGCCGCGAGCCGCGCTTCGTGGGCACCGTGTTCGGGCTCCCCGAGGGCGCGCGCTCCAACGTCGTCGCCGGCGAGAACGCCGCGTTCATCGTTGAAGTCGATGCCATCCATGAGCCGCCGGCCATGACGGATTCGCAGCGACAGAGCCTCGAGCGCCAACTGCTCACACAACGGCAGAGCCAGACGCTGAATGAATGGTTCTCGGCGCTGCGCGACGAGGCGAACATCCGCGACTACCGATCGCAGGTCTTCCAGTTTTAGGAAGCGCGATCGCCGGAGTGCTGACGACTCAGTACTACGATGAGCAGGTCGATTATCCCACGGCCTGCCAGATTAAGGGCG
>Ga0209487_1000346_pt1 | contig 42451 bp, 40 predicted proteins | sample Poulit2012_FD_187524 | JGI IMG/M metagenome (GOLD analysis project Ga0209487, IMG submission 187524) | Agricultural soil microbial communities from Georgia to study Nitrogen management - Poultry litter 2012 (SPAdes) (version 2) | ecosystem: Environmental > Terrestrial > Soil > Agricultural land... | reverse complement strand
CATTTACAAACAGGAGCTGGCATTGTGAAAGATTCTATTCCAGAAAAAGAATATGAAGAAACGCTTCATAAAGCAAGATCTTTAATGGAATTAACAAAGTAAAGGAGAATAAAAATGAAAAGCTATTTAAAAAAATTAATGAACCGTGAAGATTTAACCATTGAAGAAACTGAAGAAGCTGTTAGCTTGTGCTTTGAATCAACTATTACTGACACTGAAATGGCTGCATTTTTAACAGCTCTTAAAGTAAAAGGTGAAACATCAGACGAAATGACAGGTATTGTTAACACAGTGAGATCTTATTCAGAATATCAATCGGTAAATTATCCAGGTATTATGGATAACTGTGGAACAGGCGGCGATCAATCTTACAGCTTCAACATTAGTACAACCGCTGCTTTTGTTATCGCTGGTGCTGGTGTAAAAATTGCTAAACATGGTAACCGGAGTATCTCAAGTAAAACAGGAAGTGCTGATTTACTTGAACACCTTGGAATTTCACTTGAATTTACTAAAAAAGACGTTGAACATTTACTAAAAACAAATAATATTGCATTTTTATTTGCTCCCCATATTCATAATAAATTAAAAACATTTATTAAAACAAGATCAGAACTCGGGTTACCGACAGTCTTTAATTTAATTGGCCCTTTAACAAATCCAATCGACTTACATTCACAATTACTCGGTGTTTATCGACGTGATATGTTAATGACTATGGCAAAAACACTTAAGAAACTTGGCAGAAAACGAGCTGTTGTCATTAACGGAGCTGGCTATATGGATGAAGCCTCTTTAGCAGGTGAAAACCATTTAGTTTTACTGGATAATGGTGAGTTAACTGAAATAACCATTACACCTGAAGATGTTGGTTTACCTACTTATAATAATAAATCAATTTTAGGCGGTGACGCTAAAACAAATGCTAATATTCTTTATTCTGTTTTAAACAATGAGCCAAGTGCTTACTTAGATACCGTATTATTAAATGCTGGGCTTGCACTGTTTGCTAATGGCCATTCAAAAACAATTATCGAAGGAATCAATGAGGCTAGACAAAGTATTCAAACTGGCGCTGCTATGGATAAGTTAACTGGCTTAATTAACTATAGTGATAATAAAGTGGAGGCATAGCTTATGACAATTTTAGATGAGATTATCGAAGTTAAAAAAGAAGAAGTGGAAAATTTACAATCACGCACTTTTAAAGCGTATCAAGGTAAAACGATCGAACCATTTAAAACTAAAATAGATAACTTAACTCATATGGGTATTATTGCAGAAATCAAACGGGCTTCACCTTCTAAAGGAATGATTAATGAACATGTCGATCCTGTACAACAAGCGAAACTTTATGAAGCAAATGGTGTTCAAGCTATTTCTGTTTTAACTGACAATCAGTTTTTCAAAGGATCAATTGATGATTTAATTGCTGTAAGAAAGGCAGTGGATCTACCAATTCTTTGTAAAGATTTTATAATTGATAAAGTTCAGATTGATGAAGCCTATTCTGCAGGCGCTAATATTATTTTACTCATAGCAGCAGCTCTTAATGACGAGTCTTTAAATAATTTAAATACACATGCCTTAAATTTAGGTTTAGAAGTCCTTTTTGAAGTACACAATGAAGAAGAAATGGCACGCGTTCTTAAATTAAATCCTAAATTAGTTGGTATTAATAACCGTGATTTAAAAACATTTACTGTTGATTTAACTACTACTGAAAAATTAAAAAATCTGGTTAAGGATTCAGATGTGGTATTAATTAGTGAAAGCGGTATTGAAACAAGTAAAGACGTTAAAAAATTAGCTCATTCAGGGGCTGAAAGTATTTTAATCGGTGAGACATTAATGAAGGCTCATGACGTAGCTGCCACTATTAAAAGTTTACAAGTAGATTTAAAAGAGGTGAAGTAATGCTCGTTAAAATATGTGGTATATCAACACTCGAAGCAGCTCAAGTTGCAGCAGATGAAGGTGCTGATTTAATCGGTTTTGTTTTTGCCCCTAGCACGAGACGCATTGAACCATCCAAAGCAAAAGAAATTGTAAACAATCTACCTAGTTCACTCAAAACAGTCGGTGTGTTTGTTAACGAAACAAAAACAAACATTGAAAAAATTGCTCAAGAAGTAGGACTTGATTATATTCAACTTCATGGTGATGAAACAGCTGAGTTTGCACGTGAGTTATCTTTACCAGTTATTAAAGCAATTAATATAAATGACACACTCATTTTTGATTTAAACCAATTTCCAGCAACTTATTTTATTATTGATAGCCCTGGCAAAAAACATCGAGGCGGTTCGGGTGAAACATTTGATTGGAATGCTCTTACTCAAACAAATATTAATTTCAGCAATGTTTTTTTAGCTGGTGGTTTAAATGAGAAAAATGTTAATTTAGCCATTCAAACAGTGAGTCCCATTGGTGTTGATGTTTCAAGTGGAGTTGAAAGTAACCAAACAAAAGATCATTTGAAAATTAAAGAATTTATAAAACAAGCTAAACAAGAAAGGAAGTAATTTTAATGACTTATAATATGCCTAATCCTGATGGTAAATATGGAAAATATGGTGGACGTTTTGTCCCTGAACTACTTATGCCTGCTTTACTTGAACTAGAAGAAGCTTATCTTGCTGCCAAAAAAGATAAAACTTTTCAAGATGAGGTTAATTACTACTTAACTCAATATGTTGGTCGTGAAACACCTCTTTATAAAGCTGAAAATTTAACTAATAAATTAGGTGGTGCGCAAGTTTATCTTAAGCGCGAAGATTTAAATCATACAGGTGCTCATAAAATAAATAATGCAATTGCTCAAGCGTTACTCGCAAAAAGAATGGGTAAGAAAAAAATTGTGGCTGAAACAGGTGCTGGACAACATGGCGTTGCAACTGCAACAGTTTGTGCATTACTTGATTTAGAATGTATTATTTTTATGGGTGATGTTGATATAAAACGACAAGAACCGAACGTATTTAGAATGGAATTACTTGGTGCAGAAGTAAGAAGCGTTTCCAGTGGAAGTAAGACATTAAAAGATGCTGTTAACGAAGCTTTACGTTATTGGGTCGCTAATGTTGAAGATACGCATTATATTCTAGGTTCTGTTGTTGGTCCCCATCCATTTCCAATGATTGTACGTGATTTTCAGTCAGTTATTGGTACAGAGGCAAAACAGCAATTTAAAGACTTAACAGGATCTCTTCCTAATGCATTAATTGCTTCTGTTGGTGGTGGAAGTAATGCGATGGGCTTGTTTTATCCTTTTATAGAAGATGAACATGTCAAAATTTACGGTATTGAAGCAGGTGGACTAGGTATTCCTACACATAAGCACTCTGCTGCAGTCGCGACAGGATCAACAGGTATTTTACATGGTACGATGACCGAACTACTTCAAGATCCATTTGGACAAATTACTGAAGCTTTTTCTATTTCAGCTGGACTTGATTATCCTGGTGTTGGGCCTGAACATAGCCATTTACATGATATCAACCGAGTCACTTATGACTCTATTACAGATGAAGAAGCACTGGAAGCTTTTAAATTACTTTCACATATCGAAGGCATTATACCAGCATTAGAAAGTGCTCATGCTGTAGCATATGCGATGAAATTAGCACCAACAATGAATCAAGAAGAATCAATTATCGTTTCATTATCTGGACGTGGTGATAAAGATATTAATCAAGTAAGAGAGATTTTAAAAGGAGACAATCAATCATGAGTAAACAAAGACTTGAATCACTTTTACAAAATAAATTAACTAATAATGAAAAGATATTTGTTCCTTATATTATGGCTGGAGACGGAGGACTTGGTGCTTTAAAAGAACAAGTTCTCTTCTTAGAATCTTGTGGTGTCTCAGCAATTGAGTTAGGTATTCCTTTTTCTGACCCTGTAGCTGATGGCCCTGTTATTCAAGAGGCAGGAATTCGTTCATTAAAAGCTGGGACAACTTTAAAAGGTGTACTCGATACTTTAAAATCTTTTATTAACGAAAGAAATGTTCCAATTATTTTAATGACTTATATTAATCCAATTTTTAATTACGGTGTCGAAGCATTTGCTAATGACTGTAAAGCATCAGGTGTTAGCGGTATAATTATTCCGGACGTTCCCTTTGAAGAAGAAGCTTTTTTATTAAATCCGTTAAATTCGAATGATATTGCCTTTATTAGACTCGCTTCTTTAACAAGTACACAAGAACGTTTAGAAAAAATCGCTAAGCAATCGGAAGGTTTTTTATATGCAGTATCAGTCACAGGAACAACAGGTAAGCGTGCTGAACACCAAGATCGTGTATATCAATATTTATCAAAATTAAAAAAACAAAGCAATGTACCTGTTCTTGCTGGGTTTGGTATTTCAAACGCAAATCAAGCTCAAAAAATGAATGAAGTTTGTGATGGTGTCATTGTCGGGAGTGCAATTGTCGACTTACTTCATCAAAAAAAATACACTGACATTAAGACTTTTATTGAAAGTAGTATAGTAAACGAAAGTCCTCAACGATAAATTAAGCCCTCTAGTTGATTAACTAGAGGGTTTTTTATAGCTAAGTAATTACCAATTTGCCCACTCTGTTTTTAAAATACCTAAATCATGTAAAAAGCTAACAATAATCTTTTCTTTTATTGGTGCTAGTTCTTCTTCAGTACATGTATCATTTGGTTCGTATTCTAATTGTTTTGCCATTTCTATATCTGAATCCTCTAAATAATTTGTTGCATCTGCATCTTCAAAGCATGGTGGTGCAATATATGTTTTGTATGTATGCTCTAAAATTAACCGCGTGTCATCTTTTGGCTTAGTTTCTTTTTCAAAAGTAAATCCAACAACAATTAAACCAATTAAAAGAATACCGACAATTAGTAACCCTTTTTTCATATTAACCTCTCCAACATTAATTATTTATACTCCTTTATTGTAACTGTTTTTTATGAAAAATGTGTGAATTTATTTCGAATTTATTTAAAGAATGAAAAAGACTCTTACTTTTTTAGTAAGAGTCAGTTAATTAGCCTTTAACACATAATTGTTTATTCATATATAAACCGATTGTTCGCGCTAATAAGTAGAGTGCTAATAGGATTAAACCAAAAACTTGAACATGAATGAGCCATTTTAAATAAATTAAATTAGTTATTTCATACATTAGAAATGTAGCGTTTGTCACTGCTGCAGTTGGGAATAGCATTGCCCACCATGAAACAAAAAATGATACTTTTAAATAATATTTTATTTGAAAAAGAAGTAATAAACCTAAATAAAAAGCAAACCCGTATAAAATAAATGCAAAAGCATTTGCTTCGCCGAATATTTTAACGTAAGACATAAAACCTATTGCTGGCGGTGCAAGTAAAATAAACACAGTTGGCCTTAACATATTAGGTAGTGGTCCTTTAAAAAACATTCGATTCATAAACAATGTAAAATAAATAATACTAAAAATAATACCTAAACTAAAATAAAATATATTGATTTCTACACCTACGTGATAAACTCCTGCTAATGGAACAACAATATTACCAACTATCGGAATAAACCAGACAGGATTAAATTGTTCTATTTTCAATGTTTGTTTCCACATTAAATCTGTTAATAAAAATAACGTTAAAAACAATTGGATAAGTGCACCTATTAGCCACAGTACGAATGAGATTGTTTCATTCATATCATAAAAGACTAGACCTAGCATTAAAAAGCTAATTGCGATGGCACCGAAAAAATTTGTTTTAACTGGGTGATTTAATTCTTCTTTAATATCATTTGGATACCTAATTAATCGATACAGAAAAATTCCCGTAACAATAATAAACATAGCAATTGTTATACTAAATACTATTGTTGAAACAACACTGTTTAAACTATACATACTTTCGTATTGTTTGATAGCGAACGTTGTTCCAGCAAGTCCCATAACACTTGCAAATAATGCAATGGGAAAATAACGTAAACCTCTCTCTTTCTCCATTTTTTCACTCTCCATTTATTTATTCAATTAACCTAACAATACGAAATATTTAGCTACTCGTCATCTTATTTGCTTACATATACCCCTATAAGCATATAATGGGTAATTTTTACTATTTTAAGTTATAATTGAATTAACCAATAAAGGAGGAAAAACCATGTCTAAATTTAAAGATTTAAATTCTTTAGAAGAAGTAAATGATTTTATTAATCAAAACGAGCTCGCGTTTTTATATTTTACAACACCAAATTGTAGTGTGTGTCATGGTTTACAACCTCAAATCGAAGAAATGATGACACATTATCCAGAAATTAGTACCCGACATATCGACGCTAGTTTAGTACCAGAAGCTGCTGGACAATATTCTGTCTTTACAGCACCTGTTTTACTGCTTTTTGTGGAAGGTAAAGAATACTTACGTGAAGCACGTATTGTACAAACTCAAAAATTAAATGATGATCTAAATCGCATTTATACGAACATGGTTAACTAAAGTTAACCATGTTTTTTTATATAAAAAAACTCCTAATTATTGTTAAACAATAATTAGGAGCTAAATAAATTATTTATTTTAAAATAGATTTCCTCTACGTAAAGACTAACAAACTAGAATTTACAATATACAAGTATTTTTCAAATTCTTGCGTTATCGTTATCCTAGGTAGCAGTAGCTTATCAAAACGGTGTCTATAAAATGTTTACCGGTAAAGCAAAGCAAGAATGACTAAAGTAATCATTAAAAACACTCTGACTAGTTTTTTACTAGCCAGAGTGTTTTTTTAATGATTTTGACTTTTACTTTTTTCAAATGATGAAGCAAACCGATCCCAGTTAATTACGTTCTCTATAATAAGCGCTAAAATAATCCCTACTAAAAGACCATTACTAATAAAGGGCCTAATAACACTTGGAAATGATTCAAAATAACTTGCAGGAAACGTCATGATAATAATACCTACAAATAAAGGTAAAGCTGACCGATAAACATTTAACGTATTAAAGGTTATTTGTTTAAAGAAGTCCATTGATGAGTTAAACAGTTGCAAGTAAGCAACAAATAACACAGCGCTTCCGACACTTAAAGGTAACAATGAAAAGAATTCACCAATCGGAGGAATAATTCCCATTAAGAAAAATAAAAAACTACCAACAATAAAAGGTAACCGGTCATATATATTAGTTTGCTTTAAAAATCCAATTGACGAAACGTAAGGGGCATAAGGAACTAATCCAAATATTCCTGCAGCAACTGTCGCTATACCTGTTATGGAAAAAGATGTTACGTAATCACGTTTTGTTGTTTTTTTATGTAATAACACGTCAGTTCCTTTTAAAGCACCAAATGTATTAGATATGTTCAATAAACTCGCAAGTACAACAGTAACAATTATTCCTGTATTCCAAACCGGCTCACCTAAAGGAAATATTTTACTCACAACTTGATCGCTACTTTGTGTGACACTTTCTTCACTTGGAAATAGTAAGACATATAAACCCCAACCTAAAACAATTCCAATTAAAAGAGCGTAACTTCTTATCTTTGGTGGTGATTTAATACTTATAATAATTACTATTAATGCAATAAAAATGGATAACGCCGCTACTGGAAGATTAATCACTACTTGATTTTCATCTGCATTACCAAATGGTAGTTGTAACATCCCTTTTAAAAAAATTTCAATTAATGTTAAACCTAATAAAAACATAAACACACCCATGACACCAGGTGTGAATAACTTATCAAATATAGGTCCAATTCCTAACACACCAATTAAAATTGTAATAATACCCGCAATAACAATTCCTGTTACTAAACTCCCTCCTAATGTAACAAGAGAAATTCCTTGCGCACTTGAAGTTGCAACTAGCGTTAAATAAATCCCCCACCACAAACCAGACTGTCCTTCAAGGATAGGTCTTCTATGACCAAAGAATGCTTGAGCTAAACAAGCAAGACCTGTCACTATAAAAGACATTTGTACTAATGAGACAACTTCTGCTTGATTAAGTTCAAATGCCTCACCTACAGTGATTGGAATAATTACTATATTTGCAAAAATAAAAAAGAACCATTGCAAACTTGCTAATAAATTTTCCGTTTGAAAAATACGACTCACAACATCCCTCTTCTCTTTATTGAAATATAACTTATTCGTATTATATCACTTATAAATGATGAGTAAATCTTACTTTAAAATTAGGTTTAATAATAGCCAAGTTTAGTCATTACTCATTTTTGTTATATTTTTAATTGTATTGTAGTTTCATAATTTTTATAGTATAATAATAAGTCGACTAGTAACGCATATATGTTTTTTTAATATGCACTAGAAAAATTGAGGTGAAAAACTTGAGGAATTTTATTTCTTCTAAAATGGGATTTTTTACAATTGCCGCGCTTTTAATTTGGTTAAAATCTTACATTATTTATTTAGTAGAATTTAACTTAGACATTCAAAGTCTTTTCCAACACGTTCTTTTGCTAATTAATCCATTAAGCTCAACATTAGTTTTTCTTGGTATTGCATTATTTGCTAAAGGACGACGTGTCGGTGGGTATATGATAATAATATACTCTTTTATGAGTTTATTACTCTTTTCAAACGTCGTATTTTACCGATTTAATAGTGATTTTATTACTTTACCTGTGCTAACACAAACAAGTAATTTTGGTAGCTTAGGTAGTAGTATTATGGATTTAGTATATTGGACAGATATTTTTTATTTAGTAGATATCATTCTACTCGTTGTACTTTTTAGAGCTAGTAGACAAATTTGGTCGAGTGCACGTATAAAATTAAGACAACCAATAATTATTATTGCAAGTGGATTATTGTTATTTACAATTAATTTAGGTTTAGCTGAGATAGACCGTCCACAATTACTCAAAAGAACATTTGATAGAAATTACATTGTTAAATATTTAGGTGCTTATAACTTTACAATATATGATATCATTCAAAACTTAAAATCGTCATCAGAGCGTGTTTTGGCTGATAGTAATGATATTACAGAAGTACGAGATTACCTAGATAATAAGTTTGCAGAACCTAATGAAGATTTATTTGGCGTAGCAGAAGGTAAAAATGTGATTAAAATTCATCTCGAATCATTTCAATCATTTTTAATTGATTATGAATTAAATGGTGAAGAAGTTACACCTTTTATTAATAGTATAGTCAACGATCAAACAGAAGACTTTACTTATTATGAAAATTTCTTCCATCAAACTGAACAAGGTAAAACAGCTGATGCTGAATTGATTATGGATAACTCTTTATATGGCTTACCACAAGGTGCTGCTTTTGTAACAAAAAGTAACAACACTTACCAAGCACTTCCTGCGATTTTAAATCAAGAACAGGATTATACAAGTGCAGTTTTACATGGTGATGGTAAATCATTCTGGAATAGAGATGAAGTATACAAAGAATTCGGTGTTGATTACTTCTTTGATGAAGCTTTTTATAACATGACTGATGAACAAGTCATTGGTTATGGCTTAAAAGATAAACCTTTCTTTAAAGAATCAATGCCTTTACTAGAAACAATTGATCAAGAAGAGCCATTTTATGCTCATTTAATTTCTTTAACGCACCATCATCCTTATTTAATTGATGATGAAGATGCTACAATTGAACCAGCTGAAACTGGCGATGGCTCAGTTGATCGTTATTTCCAAACAGCACGTTATTTAGATGAATCACTTGAACAGTTTTTTGATGATCTAAAAGAAGCCGGTCTTTACGATGATTCTGTCATTATGATTTATGGTGATCATTACGGTATTTCTGACAACCATAATCGAGCAATGTCAGAAATTATGGATGAAGAAATAACACCATATAAGAACGCTGAACTACAACGTGTTCCGTTTATGCTTAAAGTTCCGGACGTTGATGGAAAAGGTACAGTTGAAGAGTATGCAGGACAAGTTGATGTTGTTCCTACAATGTTACACTTACTTGGTATTCGAGCTGATGATTATATTCAATTTGGAACAGATTTATTATCTGAAGATCATGATGAAACAGTGGCGTTTAGAAATGGAGACTTTTTCACACCTGAAGTAAGCATGATTAGAGATACTTTCTATGATGAAGAAACAGGTGAAGAAATAGAACCAACAGAAGAACTAGAGGCCATTCAACAAGACGTACAACATGAATTAGAATTATCAGATAGAGTATTACAAGGTGACTTACTCAGATTCAACGTTCCAAATGAAGATTGGAGCCCTGTCGATATGAATGATTACTTCTATGATGAAAATCAAGTAGATGTCGATGAATCATTGTATGAAAAGTGGCTAGGAAGACCTACCCTAAAGACAGAAGAAGATATACAACAATCTTCTGACTCAAATGATTCAGAAGAAATTAACTAAATTAAGAAAATAAAAATGAGCATCTGCAAAATTTGCAGATGCTCATTTTTTTATTAAAGCACTTGTGTTAAATCTTTATTGTTTGCTAACTTTTGAATATGTGGAATCATATTTAAATCTATATTTCCACCACTTACAATAACGCAACAATGACGAGATTGAATTTTTTCATTATGTGAAAATAAAGCTGCTAGTGCTGCAGCTCCTGCACCTTCCATCAATGTTTTATTTCTTTCTAACATATAAAGAATAGCATTTGCTATATCTCTTTCTGAAACTGTCACAATGTCATCGACAAAGTCATTAATAATTGGCATAGTGAGTTCTCCTGGGTATTTTACGGCAATACCTTCTGCTATTGTATCTTTTTCCATTGTTTCGGTAGGTTTAATATGATGAAAATTGTCATGTATTGCTGATTTGTTATTTGCTTGTACACCAATAATTTTAATATTTTTATTAATATGTTTTGCAGCTACAGCAATCCCACTAATTAATCCTCCACCACCAATTGGAACAATAAGCGTATCTATTCTATCTTCCTGCCTCAGCGCTTCCATTGCCATCGTTCCTTGACCTGCCATCACATCATAGTCATCAAACGGATGTACATATGTCGTTCCTGTTGCTGCTTGTCTAACGATAGAAGCTTCATAAGCTTCTTGAAATGACTCACCGTGTAAAACAACTTCAGCTCCGTAATTTTCGGTTGCTTCAACTTTTGCATGAGGTGTGCTTTTTGGCATATAAATAATTGCTCTTACATCTAATTTTTTAGCTGCATAAGCTAAACCTTGAGCATGATTACCAGCAGAAGCTGTAATAACTCCTCTATTTAGCTGTTCATCAGACAGCTGCATAAGCTTAAATGTAGCACCTCTAAATTTAAAAGCACCCGTTTTTTGTTGATTTTCCATTTTAAAATAGACTTTTTTATCAACTATTTTATTTGTTGTTTCAGATGTTATTAATGGCGTTCTATGAACAATTGGCTTTAAGCGCTCATAGGCTTTATAAACTTTTTCTCCCGTTAAATCCCCAATAAATCCACACTCCTTAACCTTATTTTTTATGAAATACTATTTTCATACTTGCTGATTTTGTCTTCAACCTTTAGTGTTAGAGCAATCTCATCCCAGCCGTTAATTATATTTTGACGGCGATATTCAGGCATTTCAAAGTTGATCTCAAAACCTGTATCTTCATCTTGAATTGTTTTCTTTTCAAGATCTACTGTTAATGTAAGTATACCTTCTTCAGCTTCTTTTAACCAGTCATTAACTAAATTTTTTTCTATTTCAATTGGAACTAATCCATTTTTAAACGAGTTATTATAAAAAATATCTGCGAAACTTGGCGCAATAATTATTTTAAATCCATAATCTAGCAAAGACCACGGCGCATGTTCTCTTGATGAACCAGATCCAAAGTTTTCTTGTGTAATTAAAATTGAAGCATCTTTATATTTTGGCTTATTTAAATTAAAATCCGGACGTTGTTTACCATTTTCATCAAATCGCCAATTATAAAATAAAAACTGTCCAAATCCTGTACGTTCAATTCGTTTTAAAAATTGTTTCGGAATAATTTGGTCTGTATCAATATTTGACATGTTTAGTGGTACAACTTGCCCTGTATGATTTTTAATAGCTTCCATATTAATTTCTAACCTCCTAATAAGTTCTAACGTCTACAAAACGACCTTCAATTGCTGCAGCTGCGGCCATTTCAGGACTAACTAAATGCGTACGTGCCTGGTTACCTTGTCTTCCTTCAAAATTTCGGTTTGACGTTGAAGCACATCGACCGCCTGGCGGTACAATATCTTCATTCATACCAAGACACATACTGCATCCCGCTTCTCGCCATTCAAAACCTGCATCTTTAAATATTTTGTCCAGACCCTTTTCTTCAGCCAACATTTTTACTGAAAATGATCCTGGAACAATCAATGCTCTGATTTGATCACTAACCTTTTTACCTTCAACAATTTTTGCAGCTTTTTCTAAATCACTTAAACGCGCGTTAGTACATGAGCCAATAAATACATGATCTATTTCAATTGAAGTAATTGGCTGTTTTTCTTCTAAGCCCATATAATCTAATGCACGTTCTAATGAATTTTTATCTTCTGTTTCCTCAAATGAAGGTGTAGCACCACTAATTGGTGCCCCCATTCCTGGATTCGTTCCCCAAGTAACTTGCGGTTCAATTTCTGCTGCATTAATTGTTAATGTTTTATCATAGACAGCATTTTCATCTGTTTTTAAAGCTAACCATTCTTCGGCAAGTTGTTCAAACTCTTCACCCTTAGGTACGTTTTTTCTTCCTCGTAAATAATCGACAGTCGTTTGATCCGGGCTAATTAATCCTGCTCTAGCACCTGCTTCAATAGACATGTTACATACTGTCATACGCTCTTCCATTGTCATCTCTTCTATAGCTTTACCTGTAAATTCAATGACATATCCTGTACCCATATTAACAGTATATTTAGCAATAATTGCTAGGATTAAATCTTTTGCTGTTACTCCTACTCCTAGATCGCCTTCAACTTTTACATTTAAAGTTTGTGGTTTTTCTTGCCATAATGTTTGTGTTGCAAAAACGTGCTCAACTTCACTCGTTCCAATACCAAAGGCAAGTGCTCCAAAAGCTCCGTGAGTAGAAGTATGACTATCCCCGCATACAATTGTTTTTCCTGGTTGGGTCAAACCAAGTTCGGGTCCAATAATATGAACAATTCCTTGTTCAGGATGATTAATATCAGCTAGTTCAACACCATACTCTTCACAATTTGCTTCTAAAGTTTCGACTTGTAAACGCGCAGTAGGGTCATTAATCTTCCCTCTATTTAATGTTGGTACATTATGGTCCATTGTTGCAAAAGTTAAATCTGGTCGACGTAATTCTCGATTTTTCAATCTCAATCCTTCAAAAGCTTGTGGTGAAGTTACTTCATGAATTAAATGTAGGTCAATATAAATTAAATCTGGTTTGCCCTCTTCTTCATGAACAATATGTTTATCCCAAATTTTTTCAATAATTGTTTTTGGCTTTGTCATAATGACGCCCCCTTCATTTAATTTTTCCTGATATTATTTATAACTATGCGAGTTAGCTCTTCTGTAGAAACTATTTCACCATTTATAATATCTAAATCTGATGTGTGGTAACCTTGTTCTAAACTTAAATTAACAGCATTTTCAATAGCTAATGCTTCTTCTTCCATTTCGAATGAATAACGCAACATCATGGCTGCTGACAGGATCATTCCTAAAGGATTAGCTTTTCCTTGACCTGCAATATCTGGTGCTGAACCATGGACGGGTTCGTATAAACCAATAGTGTCTGAAAGACTTGCTGAAGGTAACATACCGATTGAACCTGTCAGGACAGAAGCCTCATCACTTAAGATATCGCCAAATAAATTTTCTGTCACAATGACATCAAATGATGCCGGATTAGTAACTAACTTCATGGCTGCAGCATCAACTAACATATGATCGACAGTTACATCTGGATAATCTTTCGCTTTTTCTTCAACAATCTCACGCCATAATCGACTTGATTCTAAAACGTTCGCTTTATCAACAGAAGTTAAATGTTTATTTCTTATTTGAGCACTTTTAAATCCTTGATCAACGATACGTTCAATTTCTTCTCGACTATAAACTAACGTATCAACAGCAACTGTGCCATTTTCACGTCTTTCTCTCGGTTCACCAAAATATAAACCACCTGTTAATTCTCGTACAATTAAAATATCGCTTCCTTTAATATTTTTTTCTTTTAAAGGAGATGCATGTAATAATGAATCAAACCCTTTAATTGGACGAAGGTTTGAAAATAAATTTAGTTCTTTTCTAATTTTTAATAAACCTTTTTCAGGGCGTACATTGACAGGAATATTATCCCATTTAGGACCGCCTACAGCACCAAGTAAAATAGCGTCTGCTGATTTACAAGCAGTAATGGTTCCATCTGTTAAGGGTGAGCCTGTTAAATCGTAAGACGTTCCACCTATTTCAAATTGTTCAAAATTAAATTGACTCCCATAAAATTCAGAAATTTTTTCTAATACTTTTTGAGCACTATTAATTACTTCTTGGCCAATGCCGTCACCAGGTAATAAAATGATTTTTTTACTCACAATTTTCCCGCCTTTTAATCTTTAAACTTATTGTACGTTAGTTTCTACTTGTTGAACTTGTTTTTCAATGACATAACGGTTTACTGCATTTAAAAAAGCATTTGCAGAGGCTTTTATAACATCTTGAGCTGTTGCGCGTCCTGTCATTTGTTTATTATTTACTAATAATTGAACTGTTGCTTCAGCTAATGCATCTTTACCTTGACCAACAGAACTAATTCTATAGTCAATTAACTTTAAATCCTCTTCAATTAGACGATCTAATGTTTCATAAAGTGCTTCTACACTTCCACTTCCAGTACACGCCCCGTTAACTTTACGTTTATCAGGGGTTGTTAATTCAACTGTTGCTGTTGGTATATTATTTGTGCCATATTGCACTTGGAACATATCCATTTCATAACGGTCCAAATCAGAGGTATCGGTTTGTACTTCTGTTAAGATAGCAAAAAGATCATCATCAGTAATTTCTTTTTTATGATCTGTTAATACTTTGAATTGTTGAAACGCTTCTTTTAAACGTGCCTCAGAAAGATCGTAACCTAGCTCTTTAACTTTATCAGTAAATGCATGACGACCTGAGTGCTTTCCTAAAAATAGAACGTTTGAAGTTAATCCTATCATTTCGGGTGTTATAATTTCATATGTCGCTGCGTGTTTTAAAACACCATCTTGGTGAATACCGGATTCGTGTGCAAAAGCATTTTTACCAACGACTGCTTTATTTGCTTGAATACTCATTCCTGTTAATCTTGCAACAATATCACTCGTACGTTTAATTTCATCTAGTTTTAAATTCGTTTCGTAAGGATATTTATCTTCTCTTATTTTAAATGCCACACCTAGTTCTTCTAATGCGACATTACCTGCACGTTCACCAATTCCATTAATTGTTCCTTCAACTTGTCTCGCGCCATTTTCAACTGCTGCAATTGTGTTTGCAACAGATAGCCCTAAATCATCATGACAGTGACATGATAAAATAGCTTGATCAATATTTGGGACATTTTCAGTAATATATTTAAACATATAACCATATTCTTCTGGTGTCGCGTAACCAACAGTATCAGGTAAGTTGATCACTGTAGCACCAGCATCGATTACTTTTTCTACTATTTCGGCTAAAAATGGCAACTCCGTACGTGAAGCATCTTCAGCTGACCACTGGACAATTGAAAATTTCTCACGTGCATATGTGACCATATTAACTGCTAATTCAATCACTTCTGCTGGTTCTTTTAACAGTTTATATTCTCTATGAATAGGAGATGTTGCTAAAAATATATGGATTGCAGGGTTAGCTGCATTTTTTAATGCTTCCCAAGAAGTGTCAATGTCAGACTTTACTGCTCGTGCTAATGCTATAACTGATGAATTTTTTATCGTTTCTGCAATCATTTTTACTGACTCAAAATCACCAGTAGATGAAGCAGGAAAACCTGCTTCCATTCTATCTACTCCAAAACGCTCTAATTGCTTAGCAATCTCTAGCTTTTCTAGCTTATTTAGGTTTACGCCGGGTGATTGCTCACCATCGCGCAAAGTTGTATCAAAAATTTGTATTTTAGTCATATTAACACTCCCTTTGTTTTTATTTCATCGATTTTTTGACAAAAGGCATTAAATCACGTAGTTCTTTACCTACCTTTTCAATCGGATGATTATTTTCTCTAGCATTAATTGCATTAAAACGTGGACGATTTGCTTGGTTTTCTAAAATCCATTCTTGAGCAAATTTACCAGTTTGAATATCGTCTAATACCTCTTTCATACGTGCTTTCGTTTCATCATTGATAACGCGTGGTCCTGAAACAAAATCTCCCCATTGTGCAGTATCTGAAATAGAATAACGCATATTCTCGATTCCACCTTCATACATTAAGTCAACGATTAATTTAACTTCATGTAACGTTTCAAAATAAGCAACTTCTGGCTGATAACCTGCATCTGTTAATGTTTCAAATCCAGCTTTTACTAAACCAGTTACACCACCACATAAAACAGCTTGCTCACCGAAGAGGTCTGTTTCTGTCTCTTCTTGGAATGACGTCTCTAAAATTCCTGCTCGACCGCCACCAACTCCAACAGCATATGCTAAAGCTACTTCTTCGGCCTTTCCTGTATAGTCTTGGAAAATTCCAAATAAAGCTGGAACACCTGCTCCTTCTTCAAATGTACGACGAACTAAATGACCCGGTCCTTTTGGTGCCACTAAAAATACATCGACATTTTCAGGTGGTGTAATTTGTGAGAAATGAACGTTAAATCCATGAGCAAATGCCATAGCACTTCCTTCTTTTAAATTATCTCTAACACTCTCTTCATAAACTTTAGCTTGTGTTTCATCTGGTAATAAATTCATGATGATATCTGCTTCTTTTACTGCTTCAGCAACTGCTAATACTTTAAAACCATCTTCTTCTGCTTTTTGCTGTGATTTACCTGGTCTTAAACCAATGATAACGTCATGCCCACCATCTCTTAAGTTAAGCGAATGTGCGTGTCCTTGTGAACCATAACCTAATACTGCAATTTTCTTTCCTTTCAAAACCTCTGTGTTGATATCTTGATCATATAATACTTTAGCCATTTTAAAATCCCCTTTTTGTTTTTTATATAATAGTTCATTATATTAATTTTTTAAGTCTTCCGAATATTTTATTTACACTGAAAATAAGTGAGAATCAGTTGATTGATCTTGTGGTTGTTGACCACGTAAGAATGCTGTTACGCCTGTTTTAGATAACTCTTTAATGCCATAAGGTCTAAGTAGTGCTATTAATGCTTCTGTTTTGTTTGGTTTACCAGTTACTTGAATTGTAATACTCCCCTTACTAATATCAATAACACTTGCTCTGAAGGGTTGAATTAAACTTTGGATTTCATTATTTATTTGCGGAGAACTTGTCACTTTAATAAGTGCTAATTCTCTTGCAACTATTGCACTATCTGTAATGTCAGAAACTTTTATAACATCAATTTGTTTATTAAGTTGTTTAGTTATTTGTTCGATCTTTCTCGGATCTGTTATATCTACAACTAAAGTCATTTTAGACACACCTTTAGTTTCTGTAGCACCTACTGAAATACTTTCTATATTGAATTGTCTTCTGTGTAGCATACCTGTTACTCGATTTAAGACACCACTTCTATTTCTTACAGTTAATGTTATGATTCGCTGCATTTTGTCACCCCTACCATTTCACTTATTCCTTTTCCTGGTGAAATCATTGGAAACACTTTCTCAGACCGAAGTATTCTAAAATCAACGACAACCGGACCGTCATATGCGAATATTTCTTCAAGTGCACTTTCAACTTGTTCTTCTTTTCTTACTTTCATTCCTTTAATACCATAACTTTCTGCTAATTTGACGAAGTCTGGGTTCATATCAAGTAATGATTCTGAATAACGTTCTTCATAAAAGCTTTCTTGCCACTGTCTTACCATTCCTAAGGCAGCATTGTTTAAAATAAACACTTTAATTGGTAAATTCCATTGCTTTAAAAGAATTAATTCTTGCATATTCATTTGAAAACCACCATCACCTGATATCGATACAACTAAATCATCTGGTTTACCAAATTGAGCACCAATTGCTGAAGGTAATCCGAAGCCCATCGAACCAAGACCTCCTGAAGTTACCCAACGATTTGGTTGATTCAATGTATAAAATTGTGCTGCCCACATCTGGTGTTGGCCTACATCTGTTGTTACTATCGCTTCACCTTTTGAATATTCATGAATTTTTTCTATTAACCATTGTGGTGATATGAAGTCATCAGAATCGTTATACCACAACGGATAGTTTTGTTTATTTTCATCAATTTCAGTCATCCAATCTTCATGTTCCGGCATAGCTCCATCTGTTTTAAGTAATGTTTTTAATGCACTTTTAGCATCTCCAACGATAGGAATATCTGTTGGAACGTTTTTACCTATTTCAGCTGGATCGATATCAATGTGTGCTACTTTTGCTAACGGAGCAAATTTCTCTAAATTCCCAGTCAAGCGGTCATCAAATCTTGCACCTATATTGATCAATAAATCACAATCATAGAGTGCATTATTTGCCACGTACCTTCCATGCATTCCTCCCATGCCTAGTGATAATCTATGCGTACCAGGAAATGTACCTAATCCATGAAGTGTATTTATAACAGGCAATTCATATTTTTCTGCAAATTCTTTCAATTCTTCTGATGCGTTAGCGAATTGAACACCTGCACCCGCTAAAATGACTGGCTTCTTAGAATTACTCAATGCGTCTAGTAACTTAACAATTTGCAATGGGTTGGCCCCTGTTGTTGGCTGATAACCAGGTAAATCTAAAGGTGGATCGTAATTTACATCAGAAATACTTTCTGCTATATTTTTAGGAAAATCAACGACAACTGGGCCAGGCCTTCCTGTTGTTGCTATGTGAAAAGCTTCTTTAATTACTCGAGGTAACTCTTTTACATCTTCTACTTGATAATTATATTTTGTAATTGGCGTTGTTATTCCTAATAAGTCAGCTTCCTGAAAAGCATCTGTACCAATTACTTGCTTAGCAACTTGTCCAGTAAATATAACTAAAGGAAGTGAATCCATCATCGCGTCTGTTATACCTGTAATTAAGTTTGTAGCTCCAGGACCTGAAGTTGCAAGTACAACACCTGGTTTACCTGTTACTCTAGCATAACCTTCTGCCGCAAAGATTGAACCTTGTTCGTGTCTTGAAAGAATGTGTTTAAAGTCTTGATCACTTTTATATAAAGCGTCATAAATAGGTAGTACTGCACCACCTGGATAACCAAAAATCGTGTCCACATCCTCTTTTACAAGAAGGTCTACTAATAGATCCGCACCGTTCATGAGATTGTCTTCTTTTTGTACAACTGGTGGTTTGTTCCTTATCTTAGTATTCATTTATTTTCCTCCTTATTTTAATTATAAAAGTTTAAAACAATTCATTTACTAAATTTAAATCATTATATATAAAAAAACTCTTTCCTCCTCAAAACATGTCTAATCTGACAGTATTTTTGGGGAGAAAAGAGTTACTTTTCACGGTACCACCCAGGTATAGTTTATAATCTCTTCACAAAGATTATCTCACTAGGCCTTGTTAATGCCTATTTTGGTAACAGGTAGCAATGAATATTGTACCTGGTCACATCTAATTAGATTATCTCTGTTCAATGCGACACTCAAGAATGATGTCAGAATAAAATGTAATTCTAGGCTTCCAGCAACCCTAGATCTCTGTAATTACGTCTATTTATTCCTTTTTTCCTGTCGACGATTTATTTTATATTATTTTAATTAATGTAATCATTATACTGCTAAAAGTATATTTAGTACAGTGAAATATTAGAAAATTCACAAAACGTTAATATTTTCTGATAATTATGATTATTAACGTAGAACTTAGTATAACATCTTATTTTAAAATTAAAAGGGATAACTATCAATTTCTATAAAAAAAGACAAAAGTTGTTTAACAACTTTTGTCTTTTTCTTATTTTGTTCCAAATAAACGATCTCCAGCGTCACCTAAACCTGGAACTATGTAACCTTTTTCATCCAGCTTTTCATCCAAACCACCTAAAAATATATCAACATCTGGGTGATTCTTTTGAATTAATTCAACACCCTCAGATGCTGCAATTAAACATACTAATTTAATATTTTTTGCACCACGTTTTTTAAGTGATTCAATTGCATCATTTGCTGAACCGCCTGTTGCAAGCATCGGATCAAGTACAATTAAAATGCGCTCTTCAATATCTGGTGGTAATTTAACATAATATTCTACTGGTAATAACGTTTTTGGATCTCTATAAAGTCCAATATGCCCAACCTTTGCAGCTGGTAATAACTGTAACATTCCATCAACCATACCTAATCCAGCACGTAAAATTGGAATTAACCCAATTTTTTTACCTGCAATAACACTTGATTCTGTTTCAATAACTGGTGTTTCAACAGTCACTTTCTTTAAAGGTAAATCACGTGTAATTTCAAAAGCCATTAACATCGAGACTTCATCAACTAACTCGCGAAACTCCTTTGTACCTGTATTGACATCACGAATGTGTGTGATTTTATGTTGGATAAGTGGATGATCTAGTATAAATAAATTACTCATTTATAACTCATCCTTTCTATTAATTTATTAAACGTAAAGTGGGTGTTCACTTGTTAACTTTGCAACACGTGATGCCGCTTCTTTAAGTTTTTCTTGATTATTTAAATTTTTAAGTGTTAATGCAATCACTTTCGCTGTTTCTACCATGTCTTCTTCTTTAAAACCACGTGTTGTAACAGCTGCAGTTCCTACACGAACACCGCTCGTAACAAAAGGTCCTTCTTGATCATAAGGAATTGTATTTTTATTTGTTGTAATTCCTACTCCATCAAGTGCTGCTTCAGCATCTTTACCTGTCAGTCCTAGTTTTGACACATCAAGTAATACTAAATGATTATCAGTTCCGCCTGAAACTATACGTATACCTTCGTCTGTTAAAGCTTTACTTAATGCTTGAGCGTTCTTTATTATTTGTGCAGTATATGTTTTAAATTCAGGGGACAATACTTCTTTAAATGACACTGCTTTAGCAGCAATTACATGCATTAATGGACCACCTTGAACACCAGGGAATACTGATTTATCTATTTTTTTACCATATTCTTCTTTAGCAAAAATCATTCCTCCACGTGGCCCACGTAAAGTTTTATGAGTTGTTGTTGTTACGAAATCAGCATAAGGAACCGGATTTGGATGATCTCCTGTAGCAACAAGGCCTGCAATATGTGCCATGTCAACAAATAAATAAGCATCAACTGCATCAGCAATTTCACGGAATTTAGCAAAATCAATAGTACGTGAATAAGCACTTGCACCTGCTACAATCATTTTTGGTTTTTCTTTTTTAGCAAGTTCCATCACGACATCATAATCAATTTCTTCAGTTTCAGCATCAACACCGTATTCTACAAAATTGTACATTTTTCCACTAAAGTTTACAGGGCTACCATGTGTTAAATGACCACCATGGCTTAAATTCATCCCTAGAATAGTGTCACCTGCTTCAAGTGCCGAGAAGTAGACTGCCATGTTTGCTTGAGCACCAGAATGTGGCTGAACATTCACATACTCTGCACCAAAGATTTCTTTTGCACGATCACGAGCTAAATTTTCTGCTACATCAACATGTTCACAACCGCCATAGTAACGTTTACCCGGATAACCTTCAGCATACTTATTAGTAAGTACTGAACCTGCTGCTTCCATTACAGCTTCTGATACAAAATTTTCTGAAGCGATTAACTCAATATTATCTTGTTGTCTTTTAGTTTCATCTGCAATCGCCTTGTACAGTTCTTCATCTGCTTGTTGTAAATGTGATAAATGTGCCATTTAGTTTATTTCCCCCTGTTTGAATTCATAATTAGATCACTTCTATCATAACAAAAACTAAAGTAATTACCATAAATAACTTGTTAAAAAATTATTTTGGTACGTAGCTAGCTCGCTCTCCACCGATTCGTTTTAATCGTGTCTTTGCAACAGTTACTTGAGCTTTTCCTATTTTCTTTTGATTAAATCTAAGTGGGACGGCTACGTGTTTTAAGTGCATACCAATTAATGTTGTTCCGATATCCATACCTGCGTCTGCCGTGATATGTTCGACCATTACAGGTTCTTTCATTTGCTTATATGCATAAGCTGGCATAGCTCCACCTGCTTCACGAGTTGGGACAACTAAAACTTCTCTTAATTTTTCTTTTTCTAGTGTTTCTTTTTCTATTAAAAGCGCCCGATTAATATGTTCACAAGATTGAAAAGCTAGTTGAACACCTGTTGTATCTCTTAATCTCGCAAGTTCACTATAAATATTTGCTGCGATTTCTTCACTTCCTGAAGTCCCAATAAATTCACCTGCAACTTCACTTGTTGAACAACCAATAACAAATAGGTCATCCTTCTTTAAATGGTTTGATGCAATCCATTCATCGACAATTTTTCCTACATCATTTTGGATTGCTGATTTTTCTTCAGACATATTATTCACCTCTTGTGAATTTATTCTTTTTCTGCTTGCATCATTTTTTCAATACGGCGAGTATGACGACCACCAACATAATCTGTTGTTAACCAGGTTTGGACAATTTCACGTGCTAAACCTGGACCTATTACACGTTCACCCATTGCTAATACGTTAGAGTCATTATGCTCTCTTGTAGCCTTTGCTGAAAAGACGTCATGAGTTAGCGCACAACGAATTCCATCAACTTTATTTGCTGAAATAGACATGCCTATACCTGTTCCACAAATAAATATACCACGATCAAACTCACCGTTTGCTATTCTTTTAGCAGCAGGTACTGCAAAATCTGGGTAATCTACAGACGACAAACTATCTGGCCCTGTATCTTCATAATCAAATCCTAATTCTTCTAAAACAGATTTGACTTCATTTCTTAATGTCATTCCTGCGTGGTCACCAGTTACAATTACTTTCATTATTATCGCCCTTTCTATTGTTTATTATTAATTAATTTATTAATCTCATTTTTTAATTCTTCGTAAGTAACTTGGTATACTGCATGATCTTGGCCAAATGGATCTTGGATATCTTCTGTAAATAAATCTTGTTGAATTTCTTGAATTTTTTCCAATTCTTTTTTTACAAAATCAGTAATTGCAAGCTCTCTTTGTAATTCTGTTGCAAATCCTTTTTCAGGCTCTACAAACTTTGCTTCTTTTCTCTTCAATTCATCAAGAGCTATTTTATAACGTGATAAAGCACGATTTTCTTTAGCTTTATTATATTCTTTTAACGTAAAATACTTTGTTTGATCATTTGGAAACAACTTCGTTAGTAAATCTTTATGACTGTGAGTCATCGTCAAAACAACATCTGCCCATGTAATTAAGTCACTTGTTACTTGTTGAGATTTGTGATCTAATTTTATACTTTCATTTTCTAAAACTTTCTTTGTACCTTCACTTAAGGGGGCGTTAGGCGATGCGTGAATCCCTGCTGATTTAACTTTAAATTCGTTTGATTTATTTTTTAAAACAGCTTCAGCCATTGGACTTCGACATGTATTACCTGTACATACAAATAATATATTCATCTTTTCCTCCATCTATTTACACCTTAAATATAACATATTTAGTAAGGTTTTGTATTAGATTTTGCCTCTAAATAATTTTACTTGCTGCACGGGTTAACCGGTCCATAACTGCAATTCCTAAGCCTTCTTCTTTAAATGATTCAATAATGATAACGTCATAATCCGTTTGTTCAAATGAACGTAATCCTTGGTAGAGATTGCCTGCAATCTCATCAATTGTTTCTCCCAATTTATAATTAGATTTTAAGCCTAATTGATCAGTTGTTGAATCTTTTAAAAGCAAACCAACTTTTTGTCCTGCTTCTTTATATGAAAAAATAGTATTTTCTAAGTCTTTAAGGCTTCCTTTTACTAATAGGAGTGGAATTGAAGGTGCATAATGTTTATATTTTAAACCTGGTGATTTAGGTGATTGATCAGTTTTTGGCTTAGTACTAGGCAAAGTGATATTTAAAGCTTTTTCAATCATTTCACTTGTAATACTTCCATATCGTAAAACTATAGGCACATCACCTGTACAATCTAAAACTGTTGATTCCAAACCTACGCCTGTCTTACCTCCATTAATTATTAATGGTATCTTTCCTGTTAAATCATTCGACACATGTTGCGCCGAAGTCGGACTTGGCTTGCCTGATAAATTTGCACTCGGAGCAGCCACTGGAAATTGACAAGCTTGAAGTAATTGTAAAGCGACTGGATGATTTGGTATTCTTACAGCAATTGTATCAAGGCCAGCTGTTACTTCATTTGAACAAACACCGTTATGTTTTAATATATATGTAATTGGGCCAGGTGAAAACTGATGAATTAACTTTTTAACGTAAGCTGGAACAAATTCTACTATTTCTTTTAATTGTTCATATTTACCAACATGAGCAATCAATGGATTGTCACTTGGACGTCCTTTAGCATGATAAATCTTTCTAATCGCGTCTCCATTAGTTGCATCTGCTCCTAAGCCATAAACAGTTTCTGTTGGAAAGGCAACAAGCTCACCTGCTTTTAATAAAGAACTAGCAAGATTTAAATCATTGTTTGATAACAAACCTTCATGTGTTATATTTAACTGCTTTGTTTTCATCAGCTCACCTCTTGATATTGCCCTATTAAAATTCTATCTTTATTATTAATATCTTTCTCTGTTATTACTTGATACTTAGGTAAAATCTCCTTAAATAAATGAGATATGTCATCTGCTTGCTTATAACCTATTTCAAAATAAATAGTTTGCGGATGTGATGGTAGTTTTAGCACTTGTTGCATAATTAATTCATATGCGCCCAATCCTTTATTTGTGGCAAATAAAGCTTGATGTGGATCAAATTCTTTAACAGTATCGCTTAAACTAGGCAAATCAGCATAGTCTATATAAGGTGGATTAGAAATAAGTAAATCTATTTTAATTTTACGATCAATAATTGGTTCTAAAAAATCACCTTCGTAAAATTGAATTGTCACACCATGTGATAAAGCATTATCTTTTGCTAGCTTTAAAGCTTCTTTAGATATGTCTGTTGCGTAAATCAACGCATTTTTAAAATGCTTAGCAAGTGTAATAGCAATAACACCACTACCAGTACCTAAGTCTACAATTGTAAAATTAGCATCTTTTGGATAAGTTTTGATAATTAAATCGACTAATTCTTCCGTTTCTGGACGCGGAATCAATGTATGTTGATTAACTGTAAATTTATCTCCATAAAAATATTCATATCCTAATAAATGTTGAACAGGCACGCCAGTTTCAACATGTTTTTTTATGTCTTTTTTAAAAGATTTTACAATATTTGGATCAATTTCTTCACGCATATTTAAATAATATTCGGTTCTTGTACATCCTAAATGATGCTGTAAAAGAATCGGAGCTACATTCTCTTCGCGATTATTAGATTTTAAAATAGAAAAAGCCCAATTAAGGACTTCTACTTGCGTCGGAAATTCACTCATCTTATTGGCCAATTTCAGCAAGACGTTTTGTCTGATCTTCTAGTAACAATGCTTCGACAAATTCGTCCAATTTACCTTCTAGAATTTGATCTAACTTCTGAATCGTCAAGCCTATTCTATGGTCTGTTATTCTGTTTTGCGGGAAATTATACGTTCTAATCCGTTCTGAACGGTCTCCTGTACCAACAGCTGATTTACGTGTTTCATCGTATTCATCTTGTGCTTCTTGTTGATACATATCATAAAGTCTAGCACGTAAAACTTTCATTGCTTTTTCTTTGTTTTTAATTTGCGACTTTTCATCTTGACACGAAACGATAATACCTGTTGGTTCGTGCGTTAATCTAACAGCGGACATCGTCGTGTTAACACTTTGTCCACCTGGACCACTAGATGCGAATCGATCAACTCGAATCTCGCTTTCTTTTACTTCAACTTCAACATCTTCTGCTTCAGCAAGAACTGCTACTGTCGCTGTTGATGTATGAATACGTCCACCAGATTCTGTTTCAGGTACGCGTTGGACGCGGTGTGCACCATTTTCAAATTTTAAATGAGAATATGCTCCCTCACCTTTTATCATAAAAGTTATTTCTTTATAACCGCCAACTCCCGTAGATTGAGCGTCTATTACTTCGGTTTTCCACTGATGATGTTCAGCATATCTTGAATACATACGGAATAAATCGCCTGCAAATAAAGCAGCTTCGTCTCCACCTGCTGCTGCCCGAATTTCAACAATAACGTTTTTATCATCATTAGGGTCTTTTGGAATAAGTAAAAACTTAATTTCTTCTTCTAACTTTTCTTTTCGATCAGTTAATTCTTCTATCTCCATTTTTACCATATCAACCATATCGTCATCTGACTCTAATTCAAGCATTTCCTTAGCATCAGCTAATTCATCTGTTACAGTTTTATACTTCCTATAAGCCGTCACAGAATCTGCTAAGCCTGCTTGTTCTTTAGAATATTCGCGTAGCTTATCAGGGTCACTTCCAATTTCTGGATCACTTAATAACTCATTTAATTTCTCATATCTATCTTCCAATGATTTTAATTGCTCGAACATAGTAAAACACCTCTTTTTATACTTATTTTATTATAAGTGATAGATTTCTTTAGGTCAAAAAACAGATAAAATTGACCAATAAAAAACAGGCATTAGCTGCCTGTTTTATTGATAATTACATATTGTATTTTTTCTTAAATTTATCAATACGTCCACCAGCACGGTCTGTTCTTTGCTTACCTGTATAGAAAGGATGCGTATCAGAACTTATTTCAACACGAATTACTGGATATTCATTTCCATCTTCCCATACCATTGTTTCATCAGAAGTACGAGTTGATCCTGAAAGAAATTTAAAATCTGATCCTGAATCAAGGAAAATTACTGTGTGATACTCTGGATGAATACCTGTTTTCATTATTTACACCTCTTTTTATTCATAAATATAATTAAAGCCGTTATAGGCCTATTACCTACCAATATTTACATCATCTAATTATATCAGCCTGATATGATTATTGCAACTTTATTTAATTATTTTTTGTTTCCTTTTTGCATATCACGTTCAATTGATTCTAAGAAGTTCTCGTTTGTTTCTGTTTCTTTTAATCTACGTAAAAATCGTTCTGTAAATTCTTGTGTATCTTGCATCGTATTTCTAATCATCCACATTTTATCTAATTGATTTTTTGAAATAAGCAACTCTTCTTTACGTGTACCAGATTTCATAATATCAATAGAAGGAAATATACGTCTATTCGCTAAATGGCGATCTAGATGAAGTTCCATGTTTCCTGTACCTTTAAACTCTTCATAAATAACGTCATCCATTCGAGACCCTGTATCAACTAATGCTGTAGCAAGAATTGTAAAACTTCCACCTTCTTCGATATTTCTAGCCGCTCCGAAGAAACGTTTCGGTCGATGAAAAGCTGCAGGATCAATACCACCTGAGAGTGTACGACCACTTGGAGGGATGACTAAGTTATAAGCACGTGTGAGACGTGTAATACTATCCATTAACACGATTACATCTTGTTTATGTTCAACTAGACGCATTGCTCTTTCTAACACGAGCTCTGAAATCTTAATATGATTTTCTGGTACTTCATCAAATGTAGAACTAACTACATCTACATTTTCACCTACTGATCTTTCAATATCAGTAACTTCTTCTGGACGTTCGTCCACTAATAAAATAATCAATTTAGACGCTGGATGATTTTCACTAATACTATTTGCTATTTCTTTAATTAGCATCGTTTTACCAGCTTTAGGAGCAGCTACAACTAAACCACGTTGTCCAAAACCTACAGGCGCCATTAAATCAATAATACGAGTTGATAAGTCATTGTTTTTGCGCTCTAACTTCATAAATCGATCTGGATAAAGTGCAGTTAACCCAGGAAAATGAATTCTTTCTTTAGCTGATTCTGGATCGTCATCATTGACAGCATCCACATGCAGCAAGCCATAATATCGTTCATTTTCTTTTGGAGGTCTTACTTTTCCTGAAACTTTATCACCATTACGTAAATCAAATCTTCTTATTTGAGAGGCTGATATATAAATGTCTTCGGCACTGGCAGTATAATTAATTGGTCGTAAAAAACCAAAACCTTCAGATGAGATAATCTCGAGTACGCCATCCATAAATAAAAAGCCATCTTTTTCTGCTTGTGCTTTTAGAATTGCAAAAATTAATTCTTTTTTTGTTAACTTAGCATAATATGCAACCTTATATTCTTTAGCAAGTGCATAAATATCTTTTAATGTTAACGCCTCTAAACTAGAGAGTGTTAAAGATGCCATTTACAAGTCACGTCCATTCACTATATTAATTTATTTATTATTAAGGGTCAGGTAGTTGTTTGGGGATTTTCGTGAGGTATTAATTTTAAAATAATAAGAAACTAAAAGCCCTTAGAAAGGACTTTTAGTTCTTTATTATTCTGCATCCATAACTAAGTTAGGCTTTTTCTTTAAACTATGTGAACCTGCTACAAATCTAATTGTTCCACTCTTAGCTCGCATAACAACTGTTTCAGTTGTTGCTCGGTCACCTTTAAATTGCACACCTTTAAGTAGTTCACCGTCTGTAACACCTGTTGCAGCAAATATAACATCGTCGCCTTTACAGAAGTCATTCATCTTATAAACATAATCAAGATCTTCGATGCCCATTTCCTTACATCTTCTTGCCTCTTCTTCGTTTGATGGAGTTAATTTACCTTGAATTTCTCCACCTAAGCATTGTAATGCCGCAGCTGATAAAACAGCTTCTGGAGCACCACCGATACCAAATAAAATATCTACTCCTGTATCATCAAATGCAGTATTAATAGCTCCTGCAACATCACCGTCTTGAATTAATTTAATTCTTGCTCCTGTTGCTCTAATTTCTGCAATTAATTCTTCGTGACGTGGACGGCTTAAAACAACAGCTAATATATCTTCAACTGCTTTGTTTTTTGCTTTTGCAACATTGTTTATATTTTCTGCTACTGTATCATTAATGTCTATTTTACCAACAGCTTCTGGACCTACTGCAATTTTATTCATATACATATCAGGTGCATGAAGTAAGTTACCACCGTCTGAAATTGCAACAACAGAAAGAGCGTTCCAAGAACCACGTGCTACGATATTTGTACCTTCTAGTGGATCTACAGCGATATCTACTTCAGGACCGTCACCTGTTCCTAACTCTTCACCAATATAAAGCATTGGTGCTTCGTCCATTTCACCTTCACCAATCACAACTTTTCCTTGCATTGGGATTGTATCAAATACTGTGCGCATTGCACTTGTAGCAGCATCATCAGCATCATTTTTATTACCTTTACCAACCCATCTTGCTGATGAAAGTGCAGCTGCTTCAGTTACACGAACTAATTCCATCGTTAAACTTCTTTCCATTATGCTCATCCCCTAAACTTATGTTTTAATCAATTGTTTTGTAATTGAATCATTTCTTTTTCAGTCAATTCTTCACGGTGTATTTTTGCACCAAGTGCTACCAATTTCTCTGTTATATTTTCATATCCGCGTTCGATATGTTCAATTCCATAAATTTCTGTTTGGCCTTCAGCCATTAACCCCGCAATAACAAGTGCAGCACCAGCTCTTAAGTCTGAAGCTTTTACTCTTGCTCCTTCTAATTGAACTGGCCCATCTATAACAATTGAACCACCTTCAACTTTTATCTTAGCATTCATTCGACGTAATTCATCGATATGTTTTACTCGTGCTGAATAAATTGTATCTGTAATAACACTTGTTCCTTCAGCTTTTGTTAGAAGGGCTGTTAATGGTTGTTGAAGGTCAGTTGGAAATCCAGGATAAACTAACGTTTTAATATTCGCACTCGTCAATTTTTCCCCTGATTTAATTAAAAGTTGATCCTCTTTTGCTTCAATATTCACACCCATCTCTCTTAATTTTGCTAAAAGAGATTCTAAATGTTCAGGGATAACATTATCAATTAAAACTTCTTCACCCATTGCTGAAGCAGCAATAGCATAAGTACCAGCTTCAATACGATCTGGAATAATCGTATGTGAACAACCATGAAGCTCTTCAACGCCTTCAATTCTTATTACATCTGTTCCTACGCCATTAATTTTAGCACCCATATTTGTTAATAATGTTGCTACGTCAATAATTTCTGGTTCTTTTGCTGCATTTTCGATAATTGTCTGCCCTTTAGCTTTTACTGCTACAAGCATTATATTTATTGTTGCACCTACACTAACAACGTCTAAATATATTCTTGCTCCATGAAGTTCTTTTGCACGTAGGTAGATTGCTCCATGTTCATTGGTTACTTCTGCTCCCATCGCTTCAAACCCTTTAATATGTTGATCGATTGGGCGTGGACCTAAAAAGCATCCGCCTGGTAAACCAATCACTGCTTTTTTGAATTTACCTAACATAGCGCCCATAAAATAATATGAAGCACGCAGTTCTTGTACTTTACCATTTGGAAGAGGGATTGATTCCATATTTTCAGGATTAATTGTAATTGAATTATCGTCGGTTAATGATACATCAGCACCAATTTCTTCTAAAATTGAGCTTAATGTATCAACATCTGAAATATCAGGTAACCCTTCGATTGTAACTGTAGAATCAGCAAGGATTGAAGCAGGTAAAAGAGCAACTGCGCTGTTTTTAGCACCGTTAATTCTTACGCTACCTTTTAATTTATGCCCTCCGTCTACGACAATTTTTTGCATAAAATGCCCTCACTTTCTCGTGTGAATAATTTTATTTTTTAGCATTTTCCCAATCTGTTAAAAACTGTTCTATTCCTTGATCTGTTAAAGGGTGTTTAATTAACTGACCTAATACTTTATAAGGTATTGTAGCTATATGAGCGCCGTTTAACGCTGCATCTGTTACATGAATTGGATTTCTAATTGAAGCTGCAATAATTTTAGTATTAATTTTATGTTGCTCAAATATTTGAGCAATCGAATAAACTAAGTCCATTCCATCTTGACCAATATCATCTAAACGACCAATAAACGGAGAGACATACGTTGCGCCAGCTCTCGCAGCTAACAATGCTTGATTTGGATTAAAAATCAACGTTACATTTGTTGTGATATCTAATTCTGTAAATACTTTAACTGCTTTTAAACCTTCTAATGTCATTGGTACTTTTACAGTTATATTTGGTGCAATTTTTGCGAGTTCTTTTCCTTCTTCAATCATTCCTTCTGCGTCTTCTGCAATAACTTCTGCACTTACAGACCCAGATACTTCTTGTGTAATTTCTTTTAATCTATCATGAAACGATACACCTTCTTTTGCTACAAGACTTGGATTTGTTGTAACACCTGACAAGATGCCAAGCTCATTAGCTAGACGAATATCTTCTATATTAGCTGTATCAATAAAAAATTCCATTTATAATGGCCACCTTCACTAATTAATTTTAAAAACATCGAAGTTACCCTTAAGGATATCAAGTACAACTCTTAGGTGCAATACATTGTTAAGTTTATTACTGAATAACTGAATTTACTTTATCTGCTAATTCTTGTACTTTAAATGGTTGTCTTAAAACTGATTTAACCGCAGAAAACCTTTTCGTTCTTTGCTCTATAGCATCATGAGGATTACCTATAATAACAATCGGTGTATATATTTCATTATCTTCTAACCAATTAATTAGTTGAACACCATTAATTACTGGTAATTCATGATTAAGAACAATAATATCTAATTCATTATCATAGATTGTCTCTAAAGCATCTTTTCCGTTTTGAGCTGTTTTTACTTTATAACCTTGTTGTGTAAAAACAGCTCCAAGTAAATGCCTCATTTGTGCTTGCTGATCAGCAATTAAAATTTTATTTTTCATTCTCCACCTACTTTTTTAGATGAAACATTTTATTTGTTAATGATTGAATTGATAAATCCTTCTATTAAAGGATGTGGATTCGTCGGGCGTGATTTGAATTCTGGATGATATTGACAAGCTACAAACCAAGGATGATCGACTAACTCCATTGCTTTAACTGCGCCATCAGCATCATATGCTGAAACAATTAATCCTGCTTCTTCAAGTTGATTTTTATATGCTTGGTTAATACCATAACGATGACGATGACGTTCATTAACTGATTCAATATTATTATAAGCTGCTTTTGTTTTTGTATTATTTACTAAAGTTGATTCAAAAGCTCCTAATTTCAACGTTCCACCAAAGCGTTCTGAATTTGATTGACCACTTAATAATGTCACAATAGGATCAGGCGTGTCGGCATTTACTTCAACAGAATGTGCATCTTTTAATCCAATTACATTTCTTGCAACTTCTACTGCTGCAAGTTGCATACCTAAACAAACACCTAAGAATTGAATCTTATTTTCTCTTGCATATTGAATAGCAGTTATTTTCCCTTCAATTCCTCGTGTTCCAAAACCACTTGGAATCATAATTCCATCAACATCTTTTAATTCAGCTTGAATTTCTTCTGCATTTAATTTTTGAGAATTTATCCAACGTATTTTAACATCTGTGTCGTATGTAAAACCGGCATGTTTAAGTGATTCCACTATTGATAAGTATGCGTCTGGTAATTCAACGTATTTTCCTACTAAACCAATTGTAATTGTTTTAGATAAATTTCTCACTCGGTTTACTAATTTTTCCCATTCAACCATATCAGCATCTTCACAATCGAGATGTAAATGTTCGCATGCTAACTTATCAAGACCTTGTTCTTGTAGTGCAATAGGCACTTGGTAAAGTGTATCAGCATCTAACATTTCAATGACTGCTCGTTTATCTGTATCACAAAATTCTGCAATTTTATTTTTATTATCTTGTTCAACAGGGTATTCTGTTCTTAATACGATTGCATCAGGTTGAATACCAAGTGAACGTAATTCTTTAACACTATGTTGTGTCGGTTTTGTTTTCATTTCACCTGCTGCTTTAATATATGGAACAAGCGTACAGTGAATATACATAACATTTTCGCGTCCAATATCACTTTTAATTTGGCGAATCGCTTCTAAAAATGGTAATGATTCAATATCACCAACTGTTCCACCAATCTCTGTAATGACTACATCTGCATCTGTTTCTTTACCTGCTTTGTATACTTGATCTTTTATTTCATTCGTTATATGAGGGATAACCTGAACAGTTGCTCCAAGGTATTCACCTTGACGTTCTTTACTGATGACACTTGAATAAACTTTTCCAGTTGTTATATTACTAAACTTACTTAAATTAATATCAATAAAACGTTCATAATGCCCTAAGTCTAAATCTGTTTCTGCACCATCTTCTGTTACAAAAACTTCACCATGTTGATATGGACTCATCGTTCCTGGATCTACGTTTATATATGGATCAAATTTTTGAAGTGTTACTTTTAATCCTCTATTTTTAAGTAGACGCCCCAATGACGCCGCTGTAATACCTTTACCTAAAGATGAAACTACACCACCAGTTACAAATATGTATTTTGTCACTGTACAATCCCTCTTTCCCATTTTTTTACTAAAATTATATTATATTATAAAATAATAAATGCGTTTCCCAAACTTATGGGGAAACGCATTTATAACCGGATCATGTTTATAAGCCCAATAAAAATTTTACTCATAAACTAATTAATTGTCAAGGCGATTGTCTATTAAATACCTATTTAAAAATCGTATTTATTCAATCTCTTCTTCAGTTTCGATTGCTTCAGCATCCTTTTCAATTTCATCATCTTCAAAACCTAATTCTTTATATTCTGTATCCTCTGTTAATAAAATTTCATCTTCATCAATTATACTTTTTTTCGCTTCTGTAATATTTTTTTCACTTGTTTGGCTCTTGGGATACCAACGTTTTAAACCCCAATTATTAGATCCTAATGCTGTAAAACGACCATCGATATTCAAATCTGTATAAAATTGTGCCAATTTATCTTCTTTTGCTGATTCTGATAATCCTTTAACTTTTGCTACTTCATTAAATATTTCTAAAAAATTAAATTCTTTATTCTCTTCAATTAAATATTCATACGCCAAGTCTACTAACGATAGTTTATCAATTTCATTTTGATCTAGTTCTTTAAGACTCATTTAAAACACTCCTTAATTTTCACTTTTATAAAGTTACCAAAATATGGATCGTTCTTTGTTATTTAATGCTTAAATATTATAGATATTTTTTGTAGTATAACCGATTGTTGATACTTGTACAACTATTCTAATCAAATTGATATATTATGAATATAATCATTACAAATTAATTACATTCATAATATATCAAACAAGCTGGATACCCAGCTTGTTTGATACTTTTATTTTTTATAAAGCGCATTTTAAAAAATTAATTTGATATGTTATATAATCATCTAAAGAATATTTCTTACTTAATATCCACCGCCTAAAACCCCACATTTGTCCTTGAACAAATATATTATTCGCTAAAAGTTCTGCTCGTTGTTGATTATAATCTTTAGGTAAACATAAAAGTAGAGCATTTTTTAATATCAATACCATTTGGCGCTCTTTTTCTAAAATACTTTCTCTTGATTGTGGATCCAAAGATTTAACTTCTTGATATAAGATAACAACTTCTTCTTGCATCGCATCAATTAACCGGTAATATGAGTCAATTGCTCTATATAAATTTTCTAAAGTAACTTCTTTTAGTTGAAGCGAATCTTTTAAATGATTGTATACTCGGTCATTAATAGCTTCATAAACAAGCGATAAAACATCTTCTTTTGTCCGCACATACTCATATAATGTGCCAATACTAAAACCAGATTCTTTAGCTATTTCTCGCGTCGTTGTTCGGTGGAAACCTTTATCTTTAAAAAGTGTAATCGCACTTTCAATGATTTGTTTACGACGTCTTTCTACCAATTCAATATCTTTAACTGATGATTTAATAGTCATAAACAATCCACCCCATCTTTTCGTTTATTCAGTAACCATACGCCCGATTACCATACGTTGAATTTCATTTGTTCCTTCGTATATTTGAGTAATTTTAGCATCTCGCATATAACGTTCAACTGGATAATCCTTTGTATAACCATACCCGCCAAATATTTGAACTGCTTCTACTGTATGTTTCATGGCTGTATCTCCTGCAAATAACTTGGCCATTGCTGATGCTTTACTATAATCTAAACCTTCTGATTCACGCCAAGCTGCTTGGTAAGTAAGTAAACGAGCTGCCTCAGTCTCAGTAGCCATATCTGCAAGTTTAAAAGATACGCCTTGATTGTATGCTATCGGTTTACCAAATTGTTCACGTTCTTTAGCATAATTCGTCGCTGCATCTAAGGCACCTTGAGCGATACCTACTGCTTGAGCAGCAATACCACTTCTACCTCCATCAAGTGTTGTCATAGCGATTTTGAAACCTTCGCCTTCTTTACCTAACATGTTTTCTTTTGGTATACGACAATTTTCAAAAATTAATTCTGTTGTTGGTGACGAACGAATACCTAATTTCTTTTCTTTTTTACCATAAGTAAATCCTTCTGTACCTGCTTCTACAATGAATGCAGAAATACCTCGATGTTTTGCATCTGCATCTGTTTTAGCAAAGACAACATAAATATCTGCAACACTTCCATTTGTAATCCATACTTTATTACCATTTAATATGTAATCATCACCGTCTGCTTTAGCAGTCATTTTCATTGAAGCGACATCACTTCCTGCTCCTGGCTCTGATAAAGCATAAGCTCCAAGTGCTGAGCCTTCTGCTAATCGACGTAAAAATGTTTGTTTTTGTTCTTCATTTCCATACTTAAATATTGGCCAACTTGCTAAAGATACATGTGCTGACAATGTTACTCCAACAGAAGCACAGACTCGCGATAACTCTTCAACAGCAATGACATAACTCACATAGTCTGAACCAATACCACCATATTCTTCAGGCCATGGAATACCTGCTAACCCCAAATTAGCCATATTATCAAAAATAGACCGATCAAACCTTTCTTCTTCATCTCTTTCTGCAGCAGTTGGTTCTACCTCTTTTTCAGCAAAATCACGTACCATTTTTCGTAGCATTTCTTGTTCTTCAGTAAGTTGAAAATCCATTATTAATTCCTCCTTATTTATAAATCCTATTTCAGCAATTCTTTTCCAATAACTATATGTTGTATTTCACTTGTTCCTTCATAAATTTCTGTTACTTTTGCATCTCGGAAAAACCTCTCTACTGGATAATCTTCTGTATAACCATATCCTCCAAATATTTGTACAGCTTCAATTGCTACTTCCATTGCTGTTTTAGATGCAAACATTTTTGCCATTGATACTTCTTTTCGGCATTCAATATTACGTTCAACCATATTAGCAGCTTGATAAGTAAGTAATTGTGCCGCTTCAACTTTTGTAGCCATATCAGCTAATTTAAAAGAGATGCCTTGATGACTTGAAATTGGCTTGCTAAATTGTTCTCTTATCTTTGCGTAATCTATCGCATAATTTAGTGCACCTTCTGCAATCCCTAATGCTTGAGCAGCAATACCGATTCGCCCAATATTTAAGTTGGCCATTGCTATTTTAAAACCTTCGCCTTCTTTACCTAATAATTGTTCTGCAGGTACTTCACAGTTTTCAAAAAAGAGTTCTACAGTACTCGTACCTCGAAGTCCCATTTTATTTTCATTTTTTCCTATTTTTAACCCTGGAAAATCTTTTTCAATAATAAACGCACTGACTTCTCCTGTATTTGTTTTTGCAAAAGTGATAAAAGTATCTGCTTCATTACCATTTGTGATAAATACTTTAGAACCATTTAAAATATAATAATCTCCTTTTTTTACAGCAGTTGTTTTTAAACTAGCTGCATCTGAACCTGCACTTGGTTCAGTTAGAGCAAACGCACCTAAATATTTTCCAGTCGTTAGTTTAGGAACATATTTTTTAATTTGTTTTTTCGTTCCAAAATCAACAATTGGTTTCGTGCCTACTGATGTATGCACTGAAAGGATTACACCTAAAGCTGCACTTTCTTTTGATAATTCATGGATTGCTAAAACATAAGACGTAAAATCCATACCAGCTCCAGATACCTCAGGTGAAATCGGGATTCCCATTAAACCAAGTTCTCCCATTCGCTTAATTAATTCTGTAGGAAACTGTTTTGTTTCTTCCATTACTTTCACTGATGGTTTAACTTCATTTTTAACAAACTTTCTAATGACATCTCTTAACATTAATTGGTCCTCAGTTAACCTATATTCCATGTATTCACCTTCAAGCTATTATTTATATTCATAAAATCCTTTATTTGTTTTCTTTCCGTACCAACCCGCTTGAACGTATTGCTTAAGAAGTGGACATGGACGATATTTACTATCACCTAATCCTTCGTGCAGAACTTCCATAATTGAAAGACACGTATCTAATCCAATAAAATCTGCTAATTCAAGTGGCCCCATTGGATGATTCATACCAAGTTTCATAACAGTATCTACATCTTCAATTGAAGACACACCTTCATATACAGCATAAATTGCTTCATTAATAAGCGGCATTAAAATACGATTAGCAGCAAATCCTGGAAAATCATTCACTTCTACTGATACTTTTGATAAATTATCACTTAATTCCTTAACTACTGTATATGTTTCATCACTTGTTTGTAAACCTCTAATTATTTCTACGAGTTTCATCACAGGAACAGGATTCATAAAATGCATACCAATTACTTGATCAGCTCGCTTTGTTCCGGCAGCAAGTTCTGTAATAGAAATCGATGATGTATTTGTTGCAAAAATTGCTTTTTGTTTAGCGATATCATCTAACTGTTTAAAAATTGATTTTTTCACTTCAAGATCTTCTACGATTGCTTCAATAATAAAGTCACAGTCCTCTGCAGATTGAAGATTTGTTGAATACGTTAACCGGTCAATTGTTGCAGACTTTTCATCTTGTGACATTCGATTTTTTTCGACTGAACGAGCTAAATGCTTTTCTATATTTGCTTGTGATTTTTGCAATACTTCTTCATTTAAATCATTTAGAATTACTTCATATTTTGCTTGAGCAAAGACTTGAGCAATTCCTGAACCCATTTGTCCAGCTCCAATAACCATAATTTTTTTTACCATTTATATACGTCCTTTCTTTATGATTTCGGTACTTCTATTAAGACTGCATCGCCTTGCCCGCCGCCGCTACATATAGCTGCGATACCAAGACCGCCACCTCGGCGTTTTAGTTCATGAATTAATGTTAATATAATTCTACCACCACTTGCTCCAATTGGGTGCCCTAACGCAACAGCTCCTCCATTAACATTTACTTTTTCTGGATCAATCTTTGCAATTTCTAAACTAACTAGTGAAACGACAGCGAATGCTTCATTAATTTCAAAAAGATCAATATCATTAATGTCTTTACCTGCTTTTTCCAGTAATTTATTAATCACGATTCCTGGTGTTTGTGGGAAATCTTTCGCTTCAACAGCGACTTCTGCATGACTTAATATTGTTGCTAATGGGGCTATCTCCTCTTTAGCTGCTTGTTCATCAGACATTAATACAAATGCACAAGCTCCATCATTTACTCCAGGTGCATTTCCTGCAGTAACCGTTCCATCTTTATCGAATGCTGGATTTAACTTTTCTAATACTTCTTCTGTTGTTCCTTCACGAGGTGCTTCATCTGTATCAACAATAATTGGTTCACCACGTCTTTGTGGAACTTCTACTGGTACAATTTCTGAGGCAAATTTATCTGAAGCTATTGCTTCTAAAGCTAATTTATGACTTCTTACAGCCCATTTATCTTGTTCTTTTCGCTCAATAACAAATTCTTTGGCAGTCGTATTACCATACGTTCCCATATGTACGTTTGCAAATGAACAAGTTAATCCGTCATGGATCATTAAATCGACTACTTTTTGATCACCCATCCGAAATCCTTCACGTGCTTTTGGTAATATATAAGGTGCATTACTCATGCTTTCCATTCCCCCAGCTACAATAACATCTTCATCACCTGAGCGAATGATTTGATCAGCTAACGTTAAACTTCTCATGCCAGATGCACACACTTTATTAATTGTTTCAGTTTTTACATCCCAAGGAAGTTCAGCTTTTCGCGCTGCTTGTCTTGAAGGTATTTGCCCTTGCCCACCTTGTAACACATTACCTAAAATAACTTCATTAATGCTGTTAGTGTCAATATTCGCTTGATTAACAGCAGCTTTTATTGCAATGCCACCAATCTCTGAAGCTGTCAAGGTACTTAAAGAACCACCTAATTTTCCAAATGGTGTACGTGCGCCTGATACAATCACTGTTTTTCGCATTAGTTAGCATCTCCCTTATATAATTAATTTAAATTGACCTTTAATTGAGCGGGCGCTCAACTAAAGGTTTTTTAAAAACAGAAGAAGAGATTATCTCTTCTTCTGTTTTAAATTTATTAAGCAGTTTCTTCAGTTTTTGGTTCTTCTGGAAACACTGATAAAGCAAGTATTTCTGCAACGTCCATTGTACTAATATCTTGATCAACTTCTTTTGCTTTCGTACCGTCACTTAACATTGTTAGACAGAATGGACATGCACTTGAAATCATCTCTGGCTCTGTTTCAATTGCTTGTTCTGTTCTTGCTACGTTAATACGATTTCCTGTTGTTTCTTCAGTCCACATGAGACCGCCACCTGCACCACAACACATACCGCTTTCTTTGTTTCTAACCATTTCTACTAATTCAAGTCCTGGAATGGCTGTTAAAATCTCGCGTGGTGGATCGTAAACGCCATTATACCTACCTAAATAACACGAATCATGATACGTTAAACGCTGATTAATCGGTACAGAAGGATCTAATTTTCCTGAAGAAACTAAATCATATAACATTTCTGTATGATGTAGGACTTCTTCTGCTTCATAACCTAAATCAGGATATTCATTTTTAAAGATATTATAAGCATGCGGATCGATTGTCACTATCTTTGTCACATTGTTCTTTTCAAATGTTTTAATGTTTTTCTCAGCTATTTCTTGGAATAAAAACTCATTTCCAATACGACGCGCTGTATCGCCTGAGTTAGCTTCTGTATTTCCTAATATAGCAAAGCTAACACCTGCTTCATTCATTAATTTAGCAAAAGCTAAAGCGATTTTTTGACTTCTACTATCGTATGAACCCATTGAACTTACCCAGAATAAATACTCAAATTCTTCATCTGCTTTTTTAAGTTCTTTAACAGTCGGGATGTTAATTGATTCATCTTGATCGCGCCATTTGATACGATCTTTTTTAGATAATCCCCAAGGATTACCTTGACGCTCAATATTTGTTACGGCACGCTGTGCTTCAGGATCCATCTTACCTTCAGCCATAACAAGGTAACGACGCATATCTATAATTTGACCAACATGTTCGTTCATGACTGGACAAGCATCTTCACAAGCACGACATGTTGTACAACCAGCTAGCTCTTCTTCAGTAATAACATCACCAATCATACTAATTGAATCCATTGCACTAATTGCTTCTTCTTTTTCCATATTTCCATATTTATTTGGTCCTTTATTAGCAAATGCCATTTCAGGTACCCACGGAGAAGTGCCAGTAACTGCTGCACCTTTTTCCGTTAAATGATCTCTTAATTTAATCATAATATCCATTGGTGATAACATCTTACCTGTACCTGAGGCTGGACATACATCGGTACAACGTCCGCACTCAACACAAGCGTAAAAATCGAGCATTTGTTCTCGGTCGAAATCTTCTACTTTTCCAGCACCAAACAGCATATCTTCTTCTGGTGTGTCTTCATCAAAATCAAAATCGAGTGTTTTTAATTTTCCAGGTACACGCTTACTAATAAACACATTAATTGGTGCTGCAATTAAGTGTGCGTGTTTTGATTGTGGTACGTAAACTAAGAATGCTAAAAGAGTAATTGTGTGAATCCACCATGCAATAAAGAATAGCACCATTGCACCAGTCTCTGGAATAAAACTTAATGCCATGGCAATCGCACTAGCGACTGGCGCTGTCCAAGCTGACCCTGTACCTTGCCATAGTTGCATCATACCATTACCGAATAACACTGATAGCATTAATGTCCCAATAAATATGAGGACAAGTCCTGCATACCAACCTCTTTTTAGACGGACAAGTTTTTCAATATAGCGGCGATAAAACGCCCATACGACTGCTACTAAAATTGTCAATGTGACAATTTCTTGGAAAAATGTAAATGCAGGGTATAAAGGCCCAAATGGTAAATGGGAGTCAGGTGAAATACCTTTGATAAACATGTCTATGGCCCCAAACTGAACCAAAATAAACCCATAGAACATCATCACGTGTATCGCACCTGATTTTTTATCCTTTAATAACTTAGATTGACCAAATACGATAACTAGCACATCACGTAAACGATCTTTAAGCGCTAAGTCAAACTCTTTCTTCTGACCTAATTGTATGTATGAATATCTTGTCATAACTGCTTTTATAAATAAATATAACGCAGCTAACACAACGAGTATAAAAGCAATTAAATTAATTGTTAAAAATGTATCCATTTTCGTCCTCCTTTTTTAATAAGCATGCTCTGTAACCGTTTGCAGTTTGACCCAAAAAAATATTTCTTTCATTAATCTACATACTACATTATGAATGACTATTCAGTCAATAGTTATTAGAAAACTTTTTTCTTTATTTATATGATACATGACTTTTAACAATTAAGTAACCCTTATTTATAAAATTTAATCCAACACAATAAGTTTATTGTGTTGGATTAAATTACATTTTTTCTGGCGCACTTACGCCTAATATTTTTAGACCATTTGCTAATGTGATCTTCACAGCTTGAACAAGTGCTAAGCGACTTTGTGTTAACACTTTATCATCACTTAATACTTTTTCAGCATTATAAAACGAATGTAACATAGATGCAAGGTCATAGACATATTGAGTTACACGATGAGGTGTTTCTAATTTTGCAGCATCAGCAACAACGATTGGAAACGCACCTAATTGTTTTAATAATTCTAATTCTTTATCAGTTACAAGCAATTTAGGATCAAAAGATGCCTTCAAGTCATAACCTTCAGCTTCGGCATTTGCAAGCATCGTTGCAATACGTGCGTGAGCATATTGAACATAAAACACTGGATTTTCATTTGATTCAGAACGTGCTAAATCTAAATCAAAATCAAGTTGTGAATCATTTGAACGCATACTAAAGAAGTAACGAACTGCATCAACTCCCACTTCTTCAATTAACTCTCGAAGTGCAACAGCTTTTCCTGTTCGCTTACTCATGCGGATCGTTTCACCATTTTCCATCAAGTTTACCATTTGGATAA
>Ga0209487_1000345_pt1 | contig 42533 bp, 72 predicted proteins | sample Poulit2012_FD_187524 | JGI IMG/M metagenome (GOLD analysis project Ga0209487, IMG submission 187524) | Agricultural soil microbial communities from Georgia to study Nitrogen management - Poultry litter 2012 (SPAdes) (version 2) | ecosystem: Environmental > Terrestrial > Soil > Agricultural land... | reverse complement strand
GCATAACTCATGTTATCGCGCCTCGCGCGCGATAAAAAGCGCAAACCCCCGCCCTGGACGTGCCGGAGCGGGGATTCGTGGTTATTGAGGCGACGCGGCAACTATCCGGGATTTCTGGATGGTTCGAGCTCGCGCTTACCACTCCCGCCTAATAGGCTCCCACCTGACCCCCACGCTCACGCCGTGCATGGTCTCACCCTGCCACACGAGCGCGCTGTAGCCTGCTGAGAGCGTCCACGCGCCACGCGTGAGGCTTGGCCCAGCCGTGAGCGCGATCGCGCCTGGGACGAGCGCTGAGGCGCTGACGGAGGCGGGCACGAAGCGCCAGCGCGGACGGGGTACGGTGTAGATGTCCTGCTGCCACCTGAGCGAGTCCGGGTCCCACCAAGTGAGTCGCACGTCGCGGCCTTCGATGCGGATCGGCGTAGGGCTGATGATACCGATCCTATCCAGCCACACCGGCACCGGCACCTCGACGCGCACCGTGTCCGTGTGGCGCTCATAGATGACGCGGGTCACCGGCCTGTCCACCGTCACCGTGTCACGCTCCCTGATCGTGCGCTCGACGTAGAGCGTGTCGACGTCCGCCCCGGATCCCATCGGCACGCGGCCCCAAACGAGCCAGCCGATGACGAGCCCAACGATCGCCATCGCGAGAGCAAAGACAAGATCACGCATAGCGCCGCCTCAGAGCTTTTGTCCTCGATGCCTCGGATTGTGGAAGCTCACTAAATCGGTGTCGCCCTCGATAGCTCCACAAGGTCTTGGTCGTCATGCCGAGACGCTTCGCGGCCTCACCCCACGTCTCCGAGTCCGCGACCACGCGGCGGACGTGCCAGAGCTTGACCTCCGCCATCTTGTCAAAGCGCGTCGGTAGGCTGTCCAGCGGTATGCGGTCACCTCGCCTTCGCATAGGGGCTCACCTTTTCGAGAAGCATCCGCATCCTGAGCCGTGTCTTTTTGAGCTCGAGCACCGCCGAGTCCGCATCGCCGCCGTCCTGCACATCGCGTGCGATGCGCTCCGCGACTTCGAGCGCCTGTACGCCAAGCGCGGCCACATCAAGACAACGCGCCTCGGTCGACCACGAGGGCAGGGACTCTGGGCGCTGGAGCTGCATCAATATACGACGATAGTCCCACGCGTTCGCTCGCGCCGACCGGTGGCATCGATCATCTCTGCGTCGATCTGAGCGCGGCCGCTCGCCTCGAACGTATGGTCGGCGTAGTACGCGCCGTCCGACTCGGTGATGGGCAGCTCTGGACCGACGGGATGTAGGCTATATGTGACAGGATCGCGGCGGTATTCTCGCACGATGAGGCGGAGATGCGCGGGCGCTGATAGTTCGGTTTCTCCCGCACGCTCAGGGCGCAGCGTGATGCGCTTGGTATCGCCCGCGTCGATGCGTCGCGTGTCTATGTGTAACATGATGGTCAGTCCTCAATGATGGCCGCAAGTGTGTAGATATCTTCGACGGCGACGCCGAGCGTGTAGATGTCTTCAATCGTGACGCCGAGCGTGGTCGGGTGGGGCAGGGGATCGCCGACTGATAGGATCGCATGCGCCGCCGACACGGCCCTCGTGCTGCCTGCCACGCGGACGGCTCTGAGCACGTCTGCGCCCGCGCCGGTGTGTATGTCCGCTCGCGAGCGCATCCGCACGCGCCGAGCCAAAGCCCCTGACGTGCTGGATGTGGCCTCAGTGATGCTTACAGGCTGCACCCGCCGATGCAGCCCCGCCGACGCCGAGCTCGTCACTGTAGCCGTGGCCGCGAGCCTGATCGAAGCGTCGGCCTGCAGACTTGCCGAAGTCGCCGTGGCGCTTATCGCCGACAACCGGACAGACCGAGAGACAGCGCCAACGCTCGCCGTATGGCTCGCGCCCTCGCCGGACACGCGGACGGCACGATTGAGCGATGCGGCGGCCGATGTGTCAACCCTCGCCGCGCCTGTAGGCCATGCCTGCCGCGTGAGCGCGGCGTCCGTCCCTGTTTTAACTGCAGCGGTGGCCCTTAGACGGATCGCCGTACTGACCTGCAGGCTCGCGCCTGTGGTCGTGACACTTTGCGCCGATAGGTGCACCGTCCGTGAGACCGAACCAGTGGCGGCTGAGCTTGCCGCCGCTGTGGCCGCTGGCTCGATGCGCCGCACGATTGTGCCTGTGGCGGCTGATACGGACTCCGATGTAGCGCCGAGGCGCGCACGCCGCGTAAGGTGCGCGTTCGAAGTTGTAGTGGTGGTGCTCGATGCCGACAGGTTTATGCTGCGCGCAAGTATGCCCGTAGCACCGATCTGCGACACGCTCGCCGCCCGAAGCTGGATACTGCGCCGCGCGCCCGCCTCGGTACTTGACAAGGCCGCCGCACCGCCTGCCATTCGCACGCGACGCTGCAAGGCCGCCATGCTTGCCGTAATCGATGCGGTCGCGGCGGACAGGTGGATCGGCTCTTCGGTGGGCGGGTGGATGATCTGGTAGCGCTCGGTGATCCGCGCTACAGATACGTAAGGCGCGAGTAGCAGCTCATCAATCTCCACCGGGCTGCCATAATAGGGATTTGGCGGATCACCAGAAACGAGACCACCCATGTGTCCCCACTCAGGCGTAAAGCTCGCCAGATCGATCTGCGATGGGTTGCCATAGGGATGGGCAGTCACGTGACTATCATCGGGCGCCCCGTCAATAATCCACATGACCGACAGAGCGACAGGGTCCAAGACAGCAGCGACGTGATGCCACGCGCCATCATCGAGGCCATGCCGATCGACCGCATTTTCATGTAGATACGACACATAGCCATTATCGCCGAACGCGAACTGGAAGATGAAACCGCCGGTAGAGTCATTGAGGATCACGACACCGGTGTCCCCGCTTTCGTTGGTGATCGTCGCCAGATATTGTGACGCATTGTCCACGAGACCACGTACCCATAGCTCGATGACAACCACATCCCCGGCCCTGATCGCCGCCGAAAATTCGCCTGTCGCATACTGCGCATACCCTACCCCCTCGCCAACGCGTAGAGCGCGGCCAAGCCCCTCATGTACGACGCGCTCGGCGCCGTAAAGCGTACCACCACCCGCTCCGGCGGCATCAACAAGGGTGTCCCCTGTCCCCTCGTTGAGGCGGTAGTAGTGATACGGGTTGTCGGCTAAGACGTGCGCCTCGTACTCAGGCGTGTCGCTAAACTCATCCACCGGCTCCATCGGCGCGGGGTCGCCGTCGGTGCCAAGGCCGAAGGCGCCCCATAGCCGCTCGTCGCCATCATCTATATCACGGTACACCGGAGCGGCATACCCGGTCGTGTATGTGTCGTCAGCTATCTCTATAGACCATGTAGAGGGCTCTGCAACCCCCTTTAACCACGACCTCGCATACACCCGCTGTGCCCCATTCAGGGCCGCGACCCTCATTCGGATGCACAGTACCTGTCCTGCAGAGTAAACGGTCGGGACATCTCCCAGCTGTACTCGGGTGTCCCCGTCCAACCGAATGACCTTGGCCCGCATCTCGCCATCTGTCTTACCGAGCGCTGCGTAGTAGCCGTGAATGCGGCCCTCTATTGACTGGATACGTAGCCCTACACCTACATAATCTCGTGTGCTGCCGATAGTCGTGTTTTCTTCCGCAACCTCTACATACGCCTCCTGCCAATCCTCATCCAGCGCGTCTCCTGCAGCGAGCCGAGCGGCACGATGGGTGATTGTACTGACTTTTACGCCTACGGCCTTTAGCGCAATATTGGCGGCGAATCCCGGAAACGGCTCAATTACCAGTGGCCCTCCGCCGTGAGGGAGCGATATGCCGGTAGCGACCGAGTCGTACTCAGAAAAATCGGTGTAAAATTGCGCCATCTACCTCCCTCCTATCCGTCCGTAGGGGCGCGCCTCGCTGGGTATCGTACCGTCGGCGTAGGCCGCCGCCAGCACCTCAGCGACCGTCACCGGGGCCTCGTCCACGTCTACCATGTCAGGCGTGCGGACGGCCGCGTAGAAGGTGCCACGTACCTCGCCGTACCACGCACACCAGCCCGGCGCAGTGAGATCAGGCCCGGTGCCGCCCTCTTCGTCCGTGACGACACGTGCCACGTACCAGTAGCCGCCGTCCGCCAGCTCGGGTATTTGCAGCGCTCGTGCCATTAGACTTCCCCGAGATCCGTCCAGCCAAATGAGCCCGGCTCCCAGATATTGCCGTTGCCGTGGGCATTCTGCCAGTTGCGCCCATTATGCTCGACGCGGGTCGGGCGTCCGGCTGCATCCGTGGCCGGGTAGGCGTCATGCGCGCCGGTCGGCTGTATCCAGAGCGGATAGTCACGTGGCGGCGCGGCAGGCTCACCCTGCCGGACGATGCCGAAGGTGTCCACCCAAAAGCCGCCAACAAAAGCGCCGTCGTCATCGGTCAGCCGCGCATAGCTCGTCCGCTCGGCCTCTGTGCCAGCAGCTACGATGCGCGTGAGCGTGGCACGTGCCTGCATCTGCGCGAGCGCATCCGCTGCGGCCGCCGCGTCCTCAAATTCGAGCCACACTTTAAGGGTGTGCGTCATTGGATCGTCACCTTCAACGAGCCCGCCGGAAAGCTGATCGGGTTATCGACCTCGCTCTGGTAATTCACGGCGGCCGATAGTTCATCAGCGATTAGCAGGTTTCCGCCCGTCGCCGCGTCGTAAATGGCGAAGTGCGAGATCGACCCATCGGCGTCAGGGTCGCCAAACTCGATCGCTTCCGCATTAACTGCTTCGCTCGGGTCGCCGCCCGTCGCCGCACTAAAAGTCGCCTCCTGCCGGGCGTAGCCTGTATATGTCGGCTCGGTGATGCTGCTGCCGTCCGCGCCGGGGTCGGTGCTGGAAAGGGCTACATATACAGCGCTCGGCGCCGTGAACGCGGCCGTGCCGAGTACGTGGTCCAGTACTGCCTTTTCGAGATAAGGAGAGAAAGACGACATGGCTATACCTCTTTTGGGATTAAAACGCTGTCCACCTCGGCGACGATCGCCTCGAGGTGGCCTTCAACGATTTCGCACGTGCCGGGTGGCTGCAGGGGCACGCCCTCGCCGCACGCGGCCAGTACGAATAGTGATATGATGAACGCGGCCCTCATCGCCGCCTGAGCACATCCAACGCCGCCTGTGCACGCTCGCGGACAGCCGAGAGCGTCGCCTCGAGCTCATCGACTCGCTCAGCCCGTGCAAGCGCCGCGTCGCGCTCCGCCTCGGCCTCGGCCAGCGCCTCGCGGAGATCGTCAATTTGGGCCATGCGCTCCAGCGCGAGGGCGTGGATAGAGTCGAGCATGACGCGTAAATCTGTCTCCTGCGTCCACGGCGTCCACCACGCGCTCGTACGTAGATGGTAGTCGCCGTCCGCGTAGCGTAGCGGCTGCGGCTCAGAAAGCGCGAGTCGCTCACCCGGCCCTGAAATCACACGTCGAAGATCCGTCATCATCTTGATGCGCGTCGCACCAGTGTGATCGGCCCGCACCACGAACGGGTACGGTTCGCCGCGATCCGGCAACTCCATGTATGCCCCGCCCAACTGGTCTACGCACGGATCAAAATAGGCGCATGGCTCGCACGAGCCGGGTATCGCCGGGTCGGCGCACTCTCGCTGGATAAACCGAAATCGATACGGTGTCTCAACGCTTCTGTCCGCCACGGCCAGCGTCTCGCCCGTCGCGGCGTCCACGGCGACGATCTCGCCTGCGCTCTGCATCCAGCCCGCGTCGATGCGCATTTGCGCCTCGGCCGTCGCCACGAAGAGCGCCGACGCCAGCATGACGCCGACCGCGAATCCGGCCAGAAACGTGAGCGCGCGGCGAGTGGTGCTCCGCCTCGGTTCGCGCGGCACGTACTGCGACGATGAGACGTGGCCGCTCAGCGTGTGGATGCGTCCTGTCGTTGTGATGTGTGTCATGGCTGCCTCCGTATGATTTCATCGCGCTTGGCTGGCGGCCAGATGTACGCCGCGGCAAAGCCTAACGTCGTCGGAATGCCGCCCTCCAGTAGCACCTGCAGAATGATGGCCAGCGCGCTTTGCGTCGCCACGTCGACCTCCCACCCGAGCAGGCGTAGGAGCAAGAAAGCGATGATCGTGACGATGGCCTGCGCCAGTACCTTGCGCGTAGGCGCCTTCGATGATTGCTGATATGGCATGTCACCCTCCGATTATTTGTGCAACAAAACTGCCTACAAATGCCAGTACCCCCGCGGCCACGGCGATACCGGCGACATACGCCTTGGCGTAGGTGCGTAGGTCGCGGATGTCCGACTCGGCCTTACTGATTCTATCACCCAGCTGCTTTTCCACCTCGTGTATCCTCTCCCATATTTTGCGACGCTCACGCGTCGACTCCTGCATCGCCAAACCCCAATCTACGTTGAGCGCCTTGACCTCATCAGTCAATTTGTTGATGTCGCGTGAGGCGGTGGATATGCCGCCCAGCATGTCCGACATTTTCTCGAGGATGTCGCCCTGCCGCGTCTGCTCGCGCTGATGCGCTGCCACGATCGCCTCGATGCGCGCGAGGCGCTCGGGTGTCGACAATGCATGTGATGGTTGGCTCTTGTCCGGCACAAACGGCCTCCGGCGTTTTAAGGTCAGATCCGCGTGATTTCGATTTTACGCGCGTTATCGCTACTCACAGCTTCCGCGACAGCCCGCGTTGGATCGAGGTAAGCCCCGATCTGCGTGCCGTCAACAGCGACGCGCCACTTAGGCGTGTTCCGCACCAGATCACGCACGATGCGATCGTGCACGAGCCTCCAGTTCTTCTCCGACAGGTCGATCTTGCGCTTCGGATCGACCGCTCGATGATGCGTCATATCATGTATGGTCCAGCCGTAGCGACTCCACCTCGGACGTAGCCACTCGATCATGCTTTCGAGTTGGGCCTTGGTCAGCGGCTCATCGGCTTTCACCTGTGGCACAGTCAGTTCGAACTCAACGCCGAGCGTGACGAGGTTCGGATTCACGCCCCTGAACTTGCCGTGCCCGGCGTGCCACGTTACGTCCGTATCATCCGCCAGCGTCGTGCGGTCGCCGGTCCGGGCAATGACGACATGCGCTGATGCCTTCGATGCACGGTCTGTGAGCCACGCCACTGCCCCGGCGGCCGTACCGGCCGTGTGGTGAAACACCACCCCCTCACGTTTATTCTCGACGCCTTTCGTGATGTTGGGCGTCGGTCTATGTGTCTCACGGTATTTCATGGTGACGGCGTGTGCTTGATCTCAGGCATCATTACCTCGGTTCAATCTCGCGGTCGTCAGGCTTGCTGCGCCCCGGATCGTGGCCGCTGTAGCCGCCGCCGTAGCCGCCCGGCTGCCTGGTCTTCCGCCTGTTGGCGTTGACGATGAATAGCGTGATAATGATGGCCAGCGCTGCTGCCGGAATGATCCACATCATTGGTCTTCCTCATCGAATGATTCGTATCGCTCGGCAAAATTTATGCGAGCCGCTGCCGCCTCTTGCAAGGCCTGCTGGATCTCCGCCTCCGACTTACCCTCGGCATGTAAGGCGAGCGTGATCTCTTCGTCGGTCATCATGCGCACGCTGCACGACGCTGATTGCGTCAGACTCTGGTTATCGGTCATGAGTACGTTGCGGTTATGCTGTTGAGTTGGAATCGAACGTTCACTGGCACCGACACGGCTGGGCTGATCGAGCCCTCAATGACGGTGTTCGAGCCGATACGGACGCGCGCCGCCTGGATCGACCAATTGCTCGTCTCTGTATTGGTCCAGTACTGGACCGGCGTCGTGCGCCGCAGTTGCATCCCCGACACACTGAGCACGTTTGCGCCGGTCGGGCCGCCCGAGAGCGTCTTCCAGCTTGACGAGCCGTCTCGAATTTGCCACGTGTAGGAGTGGTTGTGATTCAGCCCCTCCAAGAGGATATTCGTCAGGCCGGGCCTATTCGCATACGTCACACGCACGTAGTTGAGCGTGAACTGCGCGTAGCCCTGCACCGTCACTGCCGATGACAGGTTGAACGTGCCAAAGTCCATCCAGTCGAAGCCGGTCGATCCCTCCGTCCGCACGCGGATGCGTACACGCGCCACGCTGTAGCTGTTAGAGGTCGTATTCTGCCAGACGACAGGGTCGTGCTGCAGCTGCGTGCCGGACGCCTGCCAACCGTCCGATACCGTGCGTATCGACATCTGGCTTGTACCCGATGAGTTTTGTAACTGAAACTCAGTTTCACAGGTGCCGCCTAAATCGATGCTGTTCTCGAGCATCGCCATAAATCCTTCGGTCATGTCTATACCTCTATTATAGTGGTGCGATATGGATACTGATGCCGCCTATCGGCGTGATGACGTTCTGGCCATTGGCTATCGTGTTGGCGGGGTAGTTAAGGGTGGTGATTTCGTACAAGCCTGACTGAACACGGAGACGGGCATTGTGCCACCCGTCTGACGTACCCCAATTGATCGCCGTCGTGTTCTGCAGCATACCGGGGAATATCTCGTCCATATAGACCGTGCGACTCGACCACACCTGCCCGAAAACTGACCGCAGAATCACTTCGACAGTCTTGTTCTTTAGGCCGTTGAACGTATTGGCGTCCACGTCATTAAAAGCCCACTGCAGGATGTAGTCGTTGGTGACCTGCTGGCTACCCGCCGCCGACTTGCCAAGTGTGCGAGATTCCACTACGGCCCGGCTCACCGGGGTCGCCTCCGACGCCGAGCCGAAGCCCCACTCGAAGCGCGTGAGCACCCGTGTCGCCGTGCGGCTCATGTCCGGGATGACAACGACGCTGCCCGCCGCCGTCTTGCCAAGCGTGCGGGACTCGCTCGTGGCCGCGTTTAGATGCTCCGCCGTGCCGGTTGCCGTCTCCGTGCGCCCAAGCGTGCGCGAGACTTGTGTATGCTCTTGGTCTTGATCCTGAACCGTGGTCGACTGGTCACGCCCAAGCGCCACGCCCTCCGAGGCCGCCGCCGTGATGGCAGGAGGGAGCGAAAAGGCGCCCGCCGCCGACTCCGAGATGCTGATCGCACGCGTCGCCGTGCGGCTCACCGTGACCGGCTCGGCGCCCGTACCCGTCGACGAGCGGCCAAGCGTCACCGCCTCACTCACCGATGCCGTCAAGTGCTCAGCCACACCCACCGCCGTCTCGGTGATGGAAAGCGTGCGTGAGGCTTGCGTATCCTCCTGATCCTGGTCGATGGCCGTGGCCGACTCTTCGCGGCCCAGCGTGACCGACTCCGACGCCGCCCCTATCGCGGCTGGAGGAATGACGTACTGGCCTGATGCCGCCTCCGACCTGCCAATCGCCGTCTCGGCCGAGCGGCTTACCTCCGGCTTCGGCGTGTGCGCGCCTTCGGCTGCGCGTCCGAGCGTCACGGCTTCGCTCACAGCGGCTGCCAAGTGCTCCGCCGTGCCTATCGCCGTCTCCACGATCGTCAGCGCCGCCGTGACCTGCGTATCTTCCGTGTCCTGATCCGTTGCAGTAGTCGACACCGCACGTTCAAGCGCCACCGTCTCCGTCGCTGTTGAGGACTGCGCGGGTGGGACCACATATTCGCCCGCGGCCGACTCACTCACGCCGAGCGCGGCTTCGGCTGCGCGGCTTTCCTCCGGCCTTGGCTGGTAGTCGTGCGACACCTCGGCGCCGAGCCCAACCGATTCACTCACCGATGCACTGAGGTGCTCCGCCTCGCCCGTCGCTACCTCGTTCATCCCGAGCGACACCGAGACAAGCGCCTCCTCCTGCTCCTGATCGCTCGAAGTAACCGACAGATCGGCGCCCAGCGTCAGCGCTTCGTCCGCTGTAGCGCTCATCGACACCACCGCCGTCTCGCCGGTCGCCGTCTCGTTTGTTATATCCAGCGCCATGACGATCGCGCTATCCTCGGTCGCCAGCACGCTCTCCCCGTCCGCCGTACGCGCCAGCGCGATCGTCTCTGCCGCCGTTCCGTCGACGTCCGGCACCTGCCCTTCGGCTACTTCATAGATCACGAGCGGCGTCGATGCCTGCGCCTCTTCTTGATGCTGGTCGCCTGATGTGACAGACAGGGTGTGACCAAGTTCAAACGCCTCGTCCGCCTCGCCATAGACTGTAGTATGGCTGGTTACACCCTCGGCAGTCTCCGCCGCCGCCAATGCTCGCTCGGCGCTCTCATCGACTACCCAGCGTACAGACCATGCATCCAGCACCGGCGCGAGCGTAAAAGACTCGAGCGCATCGCCGGTCACGGTCACGTAGTCCGGCTCGCCCGATGCCCCATCGTCATAAATGAGCCAATATGGCACCTCGGTGTCGACGCGCAATACGATCGTCGACGGATCGAGCTCGCGGCCGAGTACGACAGCCTCAGCCGCGCTGACAAATCGATACCGCCCCGATATTTGCTGTACGCTAATCATGCCGGGTCCAGCAGCAGTGTGATGCCAAGATCGCGCCACGACTCATCGAGCGCCGAGGGGGCCACCAACGTGATGACGTCGCCCGCATCGATGGATGCGTTGCCGGATAGCGCGCCAGTAGTTGACGCCGCGTTGAATGTCACTGTTCCGATTTGAGATGCACCGCGGCGTATGCTGAGCGTGCGCGTCGCGGACGGCGGCTCCAGCACGCCCGCGCTGCCCCTGCCCGACCATGCGCACGGATGCGTCGCTACCCACATTAAAAGAATCTGGTCTTCGCCCGGCGTGCCGGTTACGTACGTCGAGACGCCTGTAGGGCGGAGATAACGCTGGTCGGCCTCTTCTATCGTCAACCCTCCTGATGCGCCGCCGCCCTGTACAGGGCCTGAACCGCCGTAGGGACGCGGCCTGACCTCCACTTCTTCGCGCATCCCACTCGGCACCGGCACGTCGATCAGCTCGATGCCCTCGATCGTCGCCTGACCGGAAGGCCATTCGATCTCCATGTAGGTGGGCCAGTAAATGGCACCGTCGAGCTGCATCTTTTTGACCGGCGCCATCTCCGACACCGGCCCCATCGTCGTCAGCCGGACGCGCCGCCGACCCTTGCCCCGCGTGCGCATCAGGTGCTCGGCGAGAATCTGTGTGTGCGGCACCGTGCGAGACTCGGTGCCGACCCGCCACTCGGACGTCAGCGCGCCACTTTCAAGCAGCATTGCGCCGCGTGCCGAGCCGAAAGGGCCGTCTCCAAGCGGCACATTGATCTGTTCCGTCTCGCCGTCCTGTGCTGTGGGGCTGTAGGAGGTAAAACTGATGATCTCGCGCCCGGACGCCACCTGTGGCATCAGCTCTATCGCGTCGTAGTATGTCTCACCCGTTGAGCCTGCATGACTGGCAGCAACACGGACCACGCCGTCGTACAGCCTCACTTCGACCGTGCCGCCCTCAGGTACAGTCGGCAACATGAAAAGCCGATTCACCCACCCGAAATCGTAGCCGACAACCACGCTACGGCCGACGTAGATTTTATGTGGTGCGCTTTGCCAGCGCCCGGTCACGTCGTTGAAGTAGTGACCACCGAGATGCCTGACCTCCGCGAAAAAGAACATCTCGTGATGCTCCGTCGGGATCTCTGACGTCTCGTAATAGATTCGGCCCGCCATCGAAACGCTTAGCGCGGTCGGACCAGCACCCACAGCAACAGCCACGCGTTGGTATCCATAGCCAGAGGCGAACGGCGCCGCCGTCTCCGGGTCGATACGCTCCATCGTCACGTAGGCTTCGCGCACGCCCACGTATTCACCGTCGACAGCGAGTGCGGCGGCCTGCCTGCGGCCAATGCCCGTCCATCCCGGTGCCGTCGTGCTGCCTCCAATCGGCCCCGCCTCGAATGAACCATTTTGCAGCGCCACCGCCGTCCCACCGACGTCGTAGGACGCCCGCCCCTGACGGGCTGGCGGCTCTCCGGAGAGCTCATCGCTACGGACCACCCATTTGTCCACCGAAAACGTGTCGCCTGCCGCGTGCGGCGTCGTCACTTCCCACCGTCCGCGCCACTGCGTGAGCTGCGCCTGCTGGGTGCCGAGGATCGCCCGGACGACATCGCCGCGGCTGTGCGTCGGCTCGCCCGTCTCATCGTCGTAAAAGCGCGCCTGATCGATCCGTATCTGTGCGTAGGGAGCGATTACGCCGGGCGTGCGGAAACGCGACGCGTATTCATGCTGTGTGATGCTGTGGCCGACGTAGCCAAGCTCGCGCTCGAGTATCGTACCGAGCGACGCCTGCCCTGTATAGGGTGCGCCGTCCGCCGCCGTAAATATCTGGTCATCGAGCGAGCGCACGCGGTCTTTTGCAACCACCCGCACGCCCTGCACGCCGTCATCAAGCTGCGTCACCGACGTGACCGGCATCACGTATCCCTGCCACATGACCGCCGCACCGTGACGCACCACCATTCGATACTCGCGTGACTCGGCCGAGAGCGTGCCACGCACCGCGCCCAGCGCCGCCGCATCCGTGATGATGAGATTGACCGTCACTTGGCTTGGCCGGATGTCCGCGTCAAGATCCGCGCCTCGCGTGCCGTATTCCTCAACGTAGAAAGGCGTGCCCGCGTGCACCTCATGTATCGCGCCCGAATAATCGCGCCGTAGCACTTCTATCATGTGCGTGCCCTCGGCCGTCGCCAAGGATGCCCGTATGATGACGCCATATGCCATTTAGTATCCCTGAACCCTTCGAACCGTGTCGATCGTCGCCACCAGATCCCCGCCTCGCTGGACGAACTCGCCCCGTATGCGCACGTCGATCGGCCCTGAGCGGACGGCGCCGAGCGCGTGATTCGGGATGATCTTCCCGGCCGAGGGCGGCACGAAAAGCTCCGGGCCGCGCTCACCGACCACGTAGGCCTGCCCCGACATGACTGGCCCGCCCATCGCCCGCGCTCCACCAAAGCCGAGTGCGCCCCTAAGGAGTGAACCGAACGAGCCGATGGTGCCGATACCGAACAGCGTGGCAATGCCCCTCAACGCCGCCGCCTTTGCCACCGCCGCCGTAATGTCCGCGATAAGCCGCGCGAAGATGCGCTGCGCCATCTCGCCGAAGCTTTTGAGCGTATCCGAGAGCGAGCGGAAACCGTCTTCCATCATGATCACACCCTCGACCACACGGCCGACCGCCATCGACACATCGTCTGCAAGGATGTACGCCGCCGCTTCACCAAAACTCACCGTGCGCTCATGGACGATGCCGAGCCGCTCTGTGAGGCCGTCGAGGCGGACCGATACATCGTCAAGACCCGGCAGGAAGTTTTCGGCCATGAGCGGATCTTCCGTCATTCGCGCTCGTGCGGCCAGCGTCTCGCCAATCACCATGTTGAGGGCGTCGAGCTCAGACCTTATGCGCGCCGTATCTGCCCCGCCGATCTCAATGTCTCCACCGTAAACATCTTCCAGAAAGCTCGTCATCAGCCGCGCACGATCCTGCATCGCTTTGAGTGGATCGCGGCCCGAGAAGGCGGCAGCGATGCGGTCGACACGCATGAGCGCCGCGGCAAGATCCGACAAGTGGATCGATGTCTCCTCTGCTCCGCCGCCCATACCCTCGATACTCACTGTAGCATCATCCGCGATGCCCGACAAGAGCAGCATCGGGCGATAAATATTTGCGACCGCATCTTCGAGCTCACCGGCGATCCGGACCTGATCACTGAACGCGTCGCCGATCATGTCGACGTTACGGATGATCCCCATCGCCGCGTGCCGCTCGAGGGCCGTATTCAACCCCTCGGCAACGTCCCTTCCAAGATCGGCCGCCGCTTGAACAAGGTCTCGCCAGCCACCTGTTCGGAAGTCATGTACCGCCCGCTGGACAGGGTTCTCGCCAAGCCACTCCCACGCCGCAGTCGCACCGTCAGCGGCGCTATCTCCAAAAGACTTCCACATAGAGGCGGACCGCTCGAGCCACCCCCTCGTGTAGCCGATTATTCCCTCCCCCTGTCGCTTCGCGATATTGAGCAGGGCGGTCCACATATCAGCCCACTCGCCTTGAACGAGAGAACTGAACGTCTCGAATAAATCAGCGATGTTGTCGAGCGAATCACCAACAGTCGTCGTGATCAGCTGCCAGATCGCGCCGACCTCGCGATGAACACCCCTCCATGCACCTGCGAAAGCATTCAGCGCCGGGCGAACAGCAGACAACGCTGCTTCGATCTCATCGCGCATCGCGTACGCCGCCGCCCCGACGCCCACAATAGCCGCTGCCGTAAGCCCGACCGGGCCAGTGAGTGCAAGGAAACCGGTTTTGATGACCGGCAGCAGGGTGGTCATGCTACCAAGCGCAAGCAGGACCGGGCCGATCGCCGCGGCAACGCCTGCTACGATGGCTGTCGTGCGGAGAATGGCCGGGTTCATATCTGCGATCCGGCGAACGAGATCCGTCGCCCGACGCGTCATATCCTCGAAGAAGTCCAGAACTCCAGACTCCGCAACCGCAATCCCAAGGCCCTCGACCGCGCTTTTTAGGCCGAGCATCGCGCCGCGAAACCCTTGCATCTGCACATCGGCGACCTCCTTCGTGACGCCAGCGGACTCCCTCAGCTCCTCCGTCAAGCCGCGCACGGCGTCCGCGCCCTGATCGATGAGCGTCTGCATCGCCGGACCGGCCCGTTGCCCGAAGATCGTGAGCACATCGGTCGTGTCCGCACCCGCTTCGGACAGTCGCTCTATGATCTCTGTGAGTGAGTTTGTTGTTGGGCTAAGATCTTTAACCGATAGTCCCAGCCGCTCAATCGTCCGCCGTGTATCCCCCGTAGGCTTCGCGAGCTGCGTTAATGCTTGCCGCAGACCCGTACCCGCCATCGAGCCCTGAATACCCGCGTTACCCATTAGGCCGATCGCGGCCGCCGCTTCTTCAAACTCGACGCCCATGCCAGCCGCGACCGGCCCGGCGTATTTCATCGCCTCGGCAAGCTGTCCGAGGTCGGTATTCGATGACGTAAACGCCTTCGTTAGAACGTCCGACGCCCGCGCCGCTTCCTCCGTCGCAAGGCCATAACCCTGCATGATGTTGGACATGACGTCCGCCGTTCGAGCGAGATCCATCCCCGAGGCCGCCGCGAGGTCGAGCGTCGCGGGCATCGTGCCAAGGATCTGGTTAGCGTCGAAACCGGCCATCGCGAGGAAACCCATCGCGTCCGCGGCCTGCGATGCGGAGAACTGCGTGCTGATGCCCAGCTCTTTCGCCTGATCGCTCAACGCCTCGAGCTGTGATCCGGTCGAGCCCGTGAGCGCCTGAACGCGGTTCATCGAATATTGGAAGTCGCCGCCCATGCGCGCCACCGCGTATCCGGCCGCCGTGACGGGAACGGTGATCGCCGTCGTCATCCGGCGCCCGACCTCCTGCATCCGCTTTTGGATCGGCTCAAGCGCACGAGAGGCGTTACGGATGCCCTTCTGGAAATCCGAGAGGTCAAGTCCGAGCCTTGCCTCAAGTCCGGCCGTTCGTAGCATCTAAACCCCCAATCCGTTTCCTGCGATCATTCGCCGCGTGGCACCGCGCCATATAGGCAGACACCCGGCGTTTGAAATCGCGTTTGAACCTGTCGTGAGCAGGCGTTCCCGGCTTCGGCATCGCGCCGCCGTCGTTCCCGCCCACTTCAAGCAGGTCCTCGACCTTCCAGACCTTCTTTTTCGTCCCGACGAGCGCGTTAAGCAGCCACGCCGTCTGCCACGCCGTGCGCCGCCATGCCCGCTTCTCCGCCTCAGCGGCCCCTTGAATAAGCAGATCGACTTCGCCCGGCGTCATCCCATGCCGGACGACTACGCCGTGCTCAGCCGCCTGCTCAAGCATCCGGGCCGCATCAATCATGGGCTCTCGTCCAAAGGGACCAGTAGGTCCTCCGGGTTATCCTCTTCCCTCGCCTCCCCGGTGTCCGTCTTCGTCTTCGCGCCGAGACGTTCAAGGGCTTCGAGTAGTGGCCCCTGCGCCCGCGCCCACGTCTCAAAGAGAGGGTGTTCCTCTTCCTCAACCCACTGGATCACGCGAGACAGATCGAGACGCGGATAGTCGTGCAGAAGCCCGAGCCATACCGCCTCGGCCATGTCCGCAATCGTCGGGTCAGTCATGGCCGAGATCGGGATGCGTATCCCGTAGCGGCGCTGAGCGATCGAGAAGGACATGAGTGGGTATTTTAACTCCCGCGTCTTGCCCCCGATCTCGATCTCTACCGATGGAATCGCTGCCATATCAGCTCACCACCCCGCGCTCGAATTTACCCTTGCCGTTTAGCGTCGCGCTGAACGTCGCCATCTCCTGATCGCCCGCTGAGAGCGAGAACGCGCCCGGCGCCGCCCGGCCCCAACGCTGCACGTCGCCAGCCACTCCGGTCGTCAGAAGCCAGAAGAGCTCCTGCGTGTCATCAAGCAGCGCCTGCTCAATCACGTCCTGTCCCTCCTGCCCGCTGCGATCCGCCATGCCCTCGACACCCAACGAATAACCCTTGCGGCCTGAATAAACGTCGTTCCACGCGCCGTCATCCTTCGTGGCGCCGTCGATGTCGTCAACCGACACATCGAAGGAGTGGCTCGTGGCGAGCCCGACGAAACTGTAATCATTCGTGGACTCCGGATCGGTCGGTTCTTCGTCTGTCAGCCAGAGGCCGAGCTCTTGTCCCTTAAAACGTGCCATCGATTAAACCTCATGCTGTTGTGCGATATGAAACCGAAAGGCCGCAGCGGCCTGATAATGCGAGCCCATCTCCGTGTGAATCGCGATCACCGGCGATGACTCGTATATAGTGAGCGCAACCACAAAGGGCGGCTCAAGCTTTATCTGATCCTCCTCGTCCGTGACGGCCGCGACGATCGCCGCCCGAATAGCCTTCGCCTCTGCGACGTTATGCGAATAAACGCGGACAGTCGTAAGTATCTCTGTTCCGGCCTCGCTCTTCGTGCGGGCCGTCCCATCTTCCGTCGACTCGCCAATCAGGACGTACGGCCAAGCGATGCCCTGCTCCGGCCGCGTCGTGACCGGAGCGCTGAACCCGGCCCCAGCGATGGCGCCGATGATCCTGTCGCCAAGCGCCTTTTGAAGTGGAAGATCTGCCGATAGCGTGCGCATCTATCCCTCCACCAGCTTTTTAAGATCGCGAACGAAGCCCGGCACGTGCTTCTCGAAGGCGTCGCGTAAAAACGGGTTGGCCGGGATGCCCCGCGTCACCACGAACTGCCCGCGCCGCTCGTCAAAATACACCCACGGCGTACGGCGGCCCTCACTATGGAAGATGCCCGTCCCTTCGTGCACATAAACCGCGTAATGGACGTCCGTGAATACCTCGCCACCGAGCGATGCCCGAAAAAACGCCGCGTCGAGCGCATGACGGATCGAGTTTTTGAGGCGTCCCGTATCCGTGCGGGGAATCGAACCCCCACCACGATCCATGTTGCGCCGTGCGTCCCGCTCGATCATCAGCAGGTAGCGCTTAACCAGGTTCGATGCTTCGGCGCGCAGTGAGGCCGACGCCCGTTCGAGGCCCTGCATCATGCGCTTAACCTCCCGGTCCGGTATGTCAAGCGTCACTCTCAAGGCATCACCTCCGCTGACGTGCAGACCATCTCGATCATTCGGTTCCGGTACGACGTCGCGACCGGGCCGTGTACCTCGTACACCTCACCCGTCGCCTCATGCCTGATGCGATCCTTCGCGCTGATCGAAAGCGGATAACGAGCCGTGATCCGGGCGCGCTTCTCTGCCGTCACCTGCTCGCCGCGCATACGCTCAGCCGCGGACTGCACAGTGACCTCCGCAAGAAACATATCGCCCTCCTCCCAATGCACGACCGGCTCGTGATACTCCGTCTGCGTCTCCACGCGGCGAAGCACCGTCATAAACTCGGTAAGGTGAGATGCCGTTTTCATCTTCGCCATCAGATCGCCACCCTCCGGTATCCGGCCCGATTGAGCAAATGGCGCGCAGCCGACTGCTCGAACTCGTGACTCGTCCGGCCCTCGTACATATCTGCTATCGTGAGAAGCACCGCATGCTTTAGCACGGATGGTGCCCCGCCCTCGTGCCCGGCTCGATATAGCACCGACACGTCACCAGAGAACGCGCCCGAAAGGCTCGGATACTTGCCAGCAAGGGGCTCGTAGTGGGCCGGGTCCTGTAGATCGCCGCCGATCGTGACGCCGATGATCTCGGTCGGCGGGCCGATCGGAAGGCGCAGCGGCCCCGACGCACCCTCGTATGAGGCCCGTATCGTCTGCGGCATGATCGCCTCGCCGGACTCCGACTCGACGATCTCTGTTGCGGGTAGGATGAGACCCTCGATCAGCGCGTCCTCAACCGAGTTTGTCACACGTAGGAAGGCCCGCACCTCATCGAGCGTCACGGGCAGATCGCCCGAGCGATCCACGACGGTCACGCCGGTAAGCCTCGTCGCGCTATGTCGGGTATAGCTACTCAGCACGGCTGATGTACGCGTCAACTTCCGACTCGCGGCCCTTGAATACCTCTTCGCCGTCTTTGACGGCCGCATACCAGCCGCCGCCCTTATGAAGCTTCGTCACCTCACCCGACGCCGGTTTCATCCGGCTCGGGCCGGTCGGCTTCGTCTTCCGTGCATCGCCGCCGACGCGGCGCACGCGGCCTCGACTTTCGTAGACGCGGACGATATTCTCGGGCAGTTCGGCCGTCTGGCCTTCGGCATAAGGCCCGAATGGCTTTAATATTTCGACTTTCGGCATCTCGACGTCCTCGTTTTACTGTCCACATGACTCACGGCCCCGCCCGATGGCGGGGCTCGTGATGTCAGTTAGCGACTTATCCGTCGCCGTTTCCGTCGCCGTTTCCGTCGCCGTTTCCTTCACCAGGCGTCACAGTGCCATACACGAAGGCATCCGGCCGCAGCACAACGAGCGCGACGCGCTTCTCGGCGCGAACCGTGGCGAGGTTGCGCTGGAAGTTGTCCGAGTCCTCCGTTGAGATGCTGAGCGTCGCCGCCTGCTTCTCGTATAGCTCTGCCCCGAGGTTGAACGCCCCGGCGAGGAAGTCGCCGACCGTGACGGCCGTCGTGGCCGCAACCGGGAGGCCCCAGAGACGCGGCACGGACGAGTCCTGCGGGCGCGCGAAAATGTAGGCACCCTGCCCGTCTTTGACGAGCTCGAGATCGGCCCAGTCGAGGTCGTTGAGCGCAAGGCCCGTCGCCGGGAAGCCGCTCAGCCCAACCTGAGCGATCGCCTTACGGATGCGGTCAAGCCCCTGCGGGCTGTCGACCGAGTCCATCAGGTTCTCGTTAAACGCCGTCGCCTGGGTGAACAGTCCGTGTAGGTTCTGCCCGTTGCCGTCGCCGTAGAGCGCCTGCGCCTCTTCGCGGAGGTCAAGCAGGATGCCCATGCGCGCACGGATGTGGCCTTCGAGCGCTGGGATGTCGTCGAGAAGCTGCGTCGGCACGCGGATGAAGTGCGCAAGCGTACGGACGGCCTCGCTCTCGACCCCGATTTTGATGTCCGTGTGGCCCTTGAGCTCGCCGAGCGCAGACTGTGGCCCGGACCTGTCAGTAACGTCCGTCTCGCGGACGAAATACACCGTGTTTTGCGCCGTCTGAATGACCGGCAGCAAGTCTCGGACCGTGAGGCGCCGCTCCTGAGGGCCGATGATGCCCGGCCGATAATAAGGCTCGTACACGGCGCCGACAGTCGTCACGTCCTTGTGCCCCTTCAGCATCTCATCGATGTTGAACGAGACACGTATTTTCTCGGACGCGGACGTGATGCCCTTCTCGCGAAGCTTGCGCCCGAGCGCGGCGGCCATATCGACCTGCTTTCGCTTGCCCTTCTGATAGTCAACGATGCGCTCGTCCGTCTCCGCTGTGGCGAACGCTTTCAGGCGGGTTTCGAGGCCGTCGATACGCTCGTTGAGCGCGTCCTGCGCCTCCTGAACAAGCTCCTGTATCTCGTCCGCCTTCGCGGCGTTGTCCTGAATAATCTTCTCGGCGCGCTCTTTGAGCTCGGCAACGCCTTTTCCGGCGTCTTCGCCAGCCTTGATGCGCGGCTCGACTTCTTCGAAAAGCTCTTTAAGCTGCGATTCGAGCGCCTTGGCGGCCTCCTGGATCTGTTTTTCCTGCATGTCGCTTTATGCTGGTTAGGTTCATGCGTGCGAGTAGTCCTTGCATGATCTCTACCTCGGAAAGCGACTCACCCTGCGTGCCGGTTTCGCTGCTGCGCGACGCTTGGAGTGCTGTTTTGACCTCGGAGATCACCGTTTCGAAGCTCTGAAGTGAGGCTTCGATTTCCTTCGCGCGGCTGTCTGTAATGGGCCGCGATAATGTGCGCTTAAATGACTTCATCTGCAGGATCATGTAATCCAACAGAAGCGGGTCATCCTGAAGCGCTTTAAGATCAATCGTGGGCGTATTCATGTTTGCGCCCCACGTGACGCCCGAGCCTTCGTATAGCCGGAGCTCGGTCAGGGCGATCGCGCCCCTATCCTCATCAATGCGATGCCCGATCACATCGAAGGCGATCGAGTGCTCGCGGATGACGCCCTCTTCGTACTCAATCAGCGCGTCGCGGCCCTTGGCCGTCTGCGAGAGCTTCGACCGAAAGAGAAGGCCGAAGTCGTCTTCGATAATCTCAATCGGTCGCCCCACGCGGTGCGTCGGGTTGTGGTCGAACAGGTGCGCGATCCGGTCGCGGCCCTTCGGCCCCCACTCATTGATGGTCTTGGTAAAGGCGCCTTTCGTGATATAATCCCCGTCCGAGTCAATCGTATCGAAGCTCGATGCATAGAACGACACGATCCCCTCTTTGGCGTCTACATCTTTGATGCGCGCCGCCGGATTCGGGCTCTTGATATATCCCGGCCCGAGCGGGCTTCGTGCGTATTTGCCGGTCACGGTGTCCATGGCGGGGCGGATAGTTGTCGGTGTATGTTCTCGGATCTCAGCTTCCAGCCCTTTGACGGAGAGCCGGAACGATACAGCGTGGCGTTTTTTGCGGCGACCGGTAGGTATCCCAGAGCGCATCGGCAGTTCACTGATTGTTCGGGTGACAAGTTGGGATCGGCCGGATACATCGCCTCTTCCCCGCCGACCGAAAACGGCGCGTCCACCGGCACCGTCGTTTCGTCGAGAACAAGATGATCCGGTCTTGTCCGCGTGTCTTTTGCGGAGAGCCATTCCTTCTGGAGCGTCAGCCCCGTCGCCTTCGCCCCGGCTCGCGCCCCGACGTTCGACGCCCGAATCGTCTCCGTCCGCCCGATCGCCCGAGCACGAGTGCGGTTCACGTGCCCCGCAAAATCGGACTCGATGCGCCGCGCTATCTGCTCCATGTCCCAGCCCTCGTCTATCCCGTCGCGGACGGCAGCCGACACGATGCGACGCACCTGATCGTGCGTATGTGCGGTGACAGCCGTAACGAGCGCTCCACCCTCCGAGTCGACGAACTGGAGCGCCATCTGGAGCCATATATCGACAAGCTCGGGATCGGCCTTCCGGTGCGCCTTTGTGCTGTTTTGTAGACCGTCGTACGTGCGCATGGCAAAGTCAGGCAACACGTCCGCATATATGCGTAAGTACGCCGACCGGATGCCGCCAGCCACACGGTTCGACGTGGCGAGCGCGGCCGCCTCCATCTCATGTACGCTGCCCGCCTCCAGCGCCGCCTCTGCTATCGCCCGCGCCTGCCGGTTAAGTTCGACAAGCACCGCTCGCTCGGCTCTCGCATAATGTCCAGCGCGGACGCGCTCGAACGCTTTCCAGTAGGACGCCCGCGCATCCGACGTCGGCGCGTAGATTTTTAGATGAGTACCGCGGGCAGTATATGACGCGAGCGTGTCCATATCAGGCGCGGGAGTATTCAGCAAGGGCGGCCTTCTCATCCACCTCCGTCCACGCATCTTCTGTCGCCGCGAGCGGCACGCGGCCGACCGGCACGAGGATCACGTCGCCACCTTCGACGGCAGGCCATCCGGCCGCCACGCGCTTCTCGTTCTCGGTGAGGAATGAAGCACGCTCGAGGCGTGCGTACATCTGAGCCACGTCCTCTTGCAGCGCGTCGATCTGATCCCCTGCATAGTCGAGCAGAAGGTCGTCGCCGAAGCGTTTGAGCCACCCGCTATTCCATGCGCCGTACATAAAGTCGGTGATCGGGAGCGCCGTATCCATGTACAACGCTTTCCGTGCCGAGGCGTAATTCGAGTACGTCTTCGTGGCCGAGTCGCCCAGCATCTCAGGTGGAACGCCGAACACGACAGCGATCTCGCGAGCCGAGAGCGTCAACGTGTCGCCCCACATCATCTTGGCCGGGTCGTATCCGATGTGTTGGTACTTGAGGCCGCCCATGACCATCGGAAGCCCGGCATTACGCGCTCCGGCGTGCTGCTCCGCGTACTGCGTCTTGATAAGATCAATGTCTTCCTGACCGAGCGTCGTCTCGCCGTCCGCCGTGAGGATGCCGACCGGCGCACCACCGTTTTGCATCAGACCCGCGTTCCACGCCCGCGACTCGTTATTTAGATCGACCGACCGCATCGCCGCCTCCATGGGGCTCATGCCGCGAATCGGGTTCGACGGATTAAAGAGCTTGTGGAAGTAGATTTCTGTTTTGGCTGGATCCGGGTCGTACGTGAACGTCTGCCGCGGCCCGCCCTCGTAATAGAAACCGGGCAGCGGATTGCCCCGCACCGGCGCCATCGGCGCGAAGTGCTGACTCGGAAGGACATAGATCTCACGCGGCACGCCTGCGTTAGCGCCGGTGTCGGGACCGACCGGCTCTTCGTAGACTTCGCCCGAGATCATCAGGTAGGTGACGAAGGCTTCCACAAGCTGCTGGTAGCTCGTCTGGTAATATCCGTTCGGGCGTGCGAGAACATCGAGCACCGGGTGCGCCGTGACCTCCTCGATCTCGCCAGCCACCTGCAATTGCTTCATGGCCGCACGCTTGGCGAGGCGCGGGTTCACACCCAGCGTCCGTGCGTAATGTGACGCAAGATTGCCTGCTGCCTGCTGCGCGGCCTGTTGCTTCGTCTGCGGACGGTAGAGACCCTTCGATCGGTAGCCGTTCTCGAGGGCGCGCTCAATCTGCCCACCGCCCTTGATCCGGTAGAGGACCGGCGGGGCAACGGCGGCCGCACGCGAGATCGCGTTAATCGCAGAGTACACGAACGGATTGCGCTCGTACCCTTCACGCACCATGTCCGCCACAGCTCGACCCGACCATCTCGGCGCACCAAAAGCCCACATATATCCGCGTTGGAAAGTGCGGCTCTTCTTTCCGAGGCGCCAGATGATGCGGTCGATAAGGTTCATGTCCTCAGAAGATTTGGGCTATGCGCGGTTTTGGCCTCCAGTGCCTGTTAATGGCTTGAACAAGGGTGTCGTTAAGGTCGAGATCCGGCCCGCCTGCAATGAGCCTCTCCCTCGTAACTCTCAAAAGCCCTTGGGGTTCCCCTTCGAGCAGCTTACGCCAGACAGCGCGCCTGATCCGCAGCCTGCCCGAAGCGATAAACCCCTGTACATGATTGGCTCTCGCGAACTTGTCGCCGCCGATCACCGCCACCTCGGACGCTTGGATCTGCTGCCTGCGCAACGACTGCACCACGCTTTTGCCGGATGCTTTGCCTTCGACGTAGTGTGGGCCCTTCAAACCGCCTATCCACGACAGGAGCTCGGGGAACTCGACCCATCTCCAATCAAGATCGTGCACATAAACCAAAAACTCGTCACTGCCGCCCGGACCTCGATATGTCTCGATCCACGCAGACGCCGAGTTTTGTTCGTCTTTGGTGTATGCCGTGTCCCAGTCCTTCCCGCCGTCGTGAGCTTCGGGTGGTAGGGCGTCGTAGAGATAGTCCCCGTCTTCCGGACCTACGAACCACTCCCTGCGCCAGTAATCGCCCGTCGCCGCCGATGGCCGCTGTTGCCTCTGAGCATTTGCGGTGTCCGGTCCGGCCGACGCCTGCTTTTGTATCACCGACGCCTTCGAAAACCTCGACGGGGCCAGAGGTTCGCCGGGCTCGCGGGGATCGGGCTCGAGCGTACAAGACACCGGCAAACCCTGTGGCCCGCCATACTCCGCCAGCGGCTCGTCCGACTTGATCTCATCGAAGCACACCACGTGCCAACTCTCCGGGGCCAGATCCTCATCGCCCTCGCGTTCCCACAAGAACGACACAGGATCCCAACTCGCGAGCCTCTGCATCACCAGCAGGATCGTAGCGTCAGGCTCGGCCCTTGACAACCACTTCGACGGATACCACTGGATGAACTGCTTCTGAAAAGCCGATGACGCCGCCTTGAGCGGATCAATAGGGTCGTCGATGATCCCGACGTCGTATCCCCGCCCAAGGAGTGGCCCCCCAACACCCGCTGCCCACATCTCGCCCCCGCGTTCGACCCTCCATCTCTTCTTGGCTGCCGTCTCCCGCCGCAGCCTGCCCCCTACCTGCTCGTAGTAATTGCGGGCTTCCTCGGAGAGCTCCCACGCGAGCTCCGCACCATACGACGCCAGACCGACCTTGAGCTTGGGATACCTGTAAAGCAAGTATGCAGGGAACAAGCGGCTCGCCAACTCGCTCTTGAAATATCTGGGTGGCTCGAGTATCATCACCCGCCGCCAGTTGGGTTCCCCCGGCTTTGGTACGTACTCCGGATCATGGGCGTCTGCGATCTTCTGGAGGACTTCGATCTTCCGTGGGACGTGCTCGAAATCAAGTAGGCTCGGGTTCAGCTTGTCCACAAACGCCCGAAACGACATCGCGACTCTCGCCGAGCCCGCGCCTATGCTCGGACGCTTAAGTCTTATGACGGGTCTCTCAATCGTCAGCATCTATATGTCGTCTCCCACCGGCCCCCGGTCCGGTGCTCCGGGTTCCTGCTGCTCAACCCGGCGCACGATGCTATACCACTTGATCGCATCGGCCAATATTGTAAGCTCGGCCGGATGGAACGTGCCCCGGAGCTCAACCCCGAAGAAATCTCCGGTCTCGGAGTCGACGACCTGCTCGAGCCTGACCTTGGCAATCCTGCGCTTAGTGCGCATGAGCGATATCAGATGCTGCAGGTATGCCCCGGCCTCGGCTGTAGTGAACGATAGTCCGCGATGCTCGCCCCCTTCTTCCGGTTGCATCTTCGACATAGTAGCTGGAGGTTGTTCCGATGCCATGATCCACCCATGGATAGAGGCACGATATGGTCGATCGTTAAGTTGTGGGTGGTGCTACACCTTTGGCACTCCCCGTTTTGGGTTTCCAAGAGCCAAGACCGGATCATCCGACGCCAGCTGCTCTTGGGCTTGTTCGCGCTCTTTCGCCGGGCGCGTTCGATGTGCATATTAATCCTCGATTTTGGCAAACGCCTCGATTAAACGGACGGCTTTATCGGTCATCACCCCGTGCAGGACGGCCAGCGATGACGCATCTTGGGTGCGCAACCACTTCGGGTCGGAGAACACCCTCGTCTGCTCTCGCAAGGCTTCGAGATTGGCCTCGAGATACTCGGTCACGAGGTCGCCTATCTTGTTGGATTTTTGGGTCCCGGACTCGGTACTTCCGGCAGACTCGAGACTCGGCTCGGCGATCCGGCTCTTCCAGCCTGATACCGTGCCCTTGGGTATCTTGTACTCCTTAGCTACCGACGTTACAGACTGCCCCTCGAGCAGGGCCGCTACAACTTTAGCCTTTAGATCCGGTGAATATTCGGCCATCTTAGCGTTGCGTATGTTCGGTCCTTCTACCACATCGACCGTCTCCGGTTCCTCTCCTCGCCTGTCTCCGGTGGTAAATCATAAGATATAAAACGGAAAGCCCCTGCGCAATTATTGCCCCTCCGGTTTCACAAACCCTTCACGCGGAACGTGCGGGTTGGCCTTAAGCTCTTCCATATAGGCGTCGAACTCCTCCTGCAAAGCCGCTTCCCAGTCGTCCCGGAGATACGGGTTCGCGGCGGGTATCGGGCCCTGCTTCTGCGTCCGGAGCCTGTAACCCACCGGCCGGTTCGCCTCGTCGACGACAGACGCGCCAAAATCGTCTCGTCTGAGATCGCGATCGTCCTTGAGTATGTCCTCGACTTCCCGCTGTGAATATACACGGTCGACCTTGACCCCACGGAGACGCCACCTGACGATCTCGGCCCGGATGATCCAGTCGGCCGGAAGGATCGGCGCCTTGTACCTGACCTTCTCGGCGATCGTCGGGCTCTTGGTCATCTGTGACGCGGTTCGGCGTACGTCGTCCACGTCGAACCCCTCATCCAGCAGGGTACGTGTATAGATCTTGACCGCTTCGTCGCCGAGCTCTTGTCCGAGCAGGGTATGCACCGCCGCAACAGCCCTTGCGATCGCCCCCGCCTCATCTGTCCCACGGGTAGATATAGCCGTCGAGGTCTTCGGCTGCTCTGGCCGCTGTGGCTGCTGCCTTGCCAAATTCGCTGGTCCCTCCTTGAGGAAGTCCCGGAGATGCGTCGACTCCGTAGCCACCCTCTGTGATCTTTTGCCATCTTGCATCGTTCTTCTTCCAGATAAAGTCAAAATCAACGCTCCAGTCTCGCCCCTGAGCGATCCCGAGCAGGAACTTGCTGCTTGCTATGCCGACGTATAGATCCTTGAGGTGCGGCATGACCTCATCGAACTTCTGCCTTATCCCCTCCTTGCGCTTGTCATTCAGGAACTTGACCTTGGACAGCTTGGTGCCCATCGTCGCGTTCGTCCATTCGACGAACTCATTCCACGACTGAGCAGCAACGATATACTTATCCTCGTTGGTAGCTCGAGCCCCGTCCTGCAGAGCGTCAACCAACTTCAACCAAAGCCCCGGCTCGTCGTTTATCGGATCTCTCCTGCAACCCTTCGCCGGTGGCGTCTTGGCAGGTACTACTGCAGACGCTACATGATTGCCGAAAAGATCGGTGCCGTCTCCCGTGTGAGCGTGTACACCCGCACGCGCACGAGGATTGTCCTCTTCCCTGTCCTCTTCCTTGTCTTCTTCCCTGACTTCTTCGGATGGCTCGGGAGCCATCATTATAATGGTCCCCGGACCATCATTATAATGGTCCCCGGACCATCCCTCCCATGGTCCCGGAGCCATATTATCTGGATATCGTGGCCGGGGAGTCATCTTGTCCGGTTTATGTTCGTCCGTCGCGTTTGTAACGTCTTGGCCCTTGTCTGCGGGGCCGCTCGTCACATCCGCTGGAGGGTCTTCCGGAACATCGCCTAACCGCTCGGCCGGGGCCTCGGGGAAGCGTATCTGGTAGTGGTTAGAGCTGCCCGGCTTTTTGGCCACGACCACGAGGTATCCCCGGTCTTCGACCGCCTTTCGGAGACGTTGCACCCACCGCTTCTGCACCCCCATATCAGCCGCTACCGTGGAGAGCGACGGCCAACATTCGAGCGACGCGTTAGCATAAGATGCCATCGTCCAAAGCAGGAGCTTCTCGTTAGGTGGAAGGTCTGCCGCACGTATCTGCCGGGCTACGTCGCTGCTGATCATCGGCGGGCCCCCGCGTTTGTGCCGCGTCCGGCCCTGACGGATAGCGGGGTACCCTTGGCCCCACCATGCGTGCGCGTTCGAGGAGACGAAAGAGAAGGGCACGCCGCGAGGGCATGCATAGCGGGTCTTCGGTACATGTCGGTGGGTGGTTGGGAGACGTCCGCATAAGAAAATCACCGGGCGCCGGGGGCACAAGGTCTCCCCCGGTCGCACCGGCTGCCCGGCTTATTCGCCGTCTTTCGCTGCGTGTCGTTCGGCCTCGGCAAGCTCCTCTTCGGTCAGATCACCGGGCGGCTGTGGCACTTTGGGTGCCTTCGCCTTCGCCGCTTTCGCTTTGCTCTTGATGGTGCTTAGCCGGGCCTTGGTCGCCTGAGCTACTTCTTCGGCTTCGCTGGCAAAGGCAGTTTCGACCGACACGTCGCCCTCTGCGATCGCCGTGGCCAGACCGCGCAACGTCACGAGATCGCCCTCCGATACGTCGTCCCAGCCCTTGGCCCCTATTTTGGCGAGCAGGTCGGCCTCCTTCACCCCGAGCTTTTTAAAATGTCCAGCGACGGCCGCCCTCTTTTGGGTCATCGTCTTGCCCTCGCCTAAACTCGCGCTGCGTGCCGCCATGTAGATCGGCTTGACGAGGGCAAATGGCACCACTTTAAACACGGCATTACGCAGAGCGATCGACGATGCCGCGTTCCCGGTCATAACGATCAGGTCGTCGTTGAAACGCTTCCCATACCGGTCGGTGATGCGCCTTTTGACCCGGATCCGAACGGCGATGTTCTTCTGTAGGTCGATGCACGTGGCAACGGCCGTGATCATCTTCTCGTCAATCGCTTCGATGTCGGACTCGACGCGGAGATTCCCCCACGTGCTCGCCACCACCTCGGCCAGACGCGCAGACGGGCCCTCGATTGTTTTATCCGCTCTCGGCAGGGCGTAAAACATCGAAGATGCAACGTCTTCGTCGAGCGTGGCCAGAGTGAGGGCGTCCCGCTGAAAATCGGTGATCGACCGGGGGTAGCGGTGGGCCGTAGCGATTTGCACGTCGATATCGGACGGAGCCACGTGTGCGAGTGCGAGCTCTTCGGCGTGCGCGTCGTCGTCGTGTACTTGCAACTGTCTGTTCATTGATTTTCCAGTTTAGAGAAGGTGAAGCGACGCGACGGGTTACCGACTTTCTCGAACTCTTCGAGCCGGATCTCCGGGTGCGCCATCTGCAATGCTTTTTTGTCTAATGTCCTGCGTCCCGCAACGGCCGGATATGACACCCGATAGCCCCGGCCTTCCGCCTTGGCGTGATCCCCTACGAGGTCGATCACTCGGGCTTTGCACTCGTCGTACCAATCCGACGCGTTCTGTTTTAGCTCGGCTGCTTCCTCGAGCGCCGTCATAGCTTCGTACCACTCGTCATCGTCCCTATATAGGGTGTCCCCGATCAGGTTGGGAATCGGTACCGGGGGCGCCGCGGCTTCGATCTCTTCGGGTGGCCGCACGTTGCCGACGATATATGTCTCCCACCATTTATCGACTTCCTCCGCCATCCACGCGAAGAGCTCCGGGTCAGCTTCGATATCGAAGTACAACAGGCTCATCGAGTCCGCATGGAATGCGCAGAACGAGCCCCACGAGTACCCGAGAACGCCGAGATACCACTGGTGCTGGAGCATATGCTCGTCCCGGACGCCTTCCGCTTTAAGCTTTTCGAAAGCGAAGTGGCCCGGTACTTTGATCTCGAGCGCCCCGGTCGACTTGATCTCGCCACCGGCCAAGATCTGTCTGTCGATGTTGGCACTCCTGTGGGGGTGCGTTTTGTCCCTGCGCATCGGCACTTTGCGGATTTTCCGGCCGGTTTCTTCGGCGTAAAGATCCGCTGCGATCGGCTCCAGCACGCGCCCCCTGCGCATATGGAAGTTTTCCTCCTCATCCACAGCGTAGCCCTTCTTCTCGTCCCATAGCTGGGCCGGGGTCTTCCATGGGGTCAGGCCGAGCACCACGGCGACGTCCGACCCGCCGATGCCCTTGCGACGTTCTGCAAGCCATGCGTCGCGGTCTCGCTCGGCGGAAAATACTTGCGTCTTGTTTGCGACGTTCGTTTCTTTTTCCATCTTCTTGTTCTGGGTGGAACGGTTGAGAGTGCGTGCCCCTGCTGCTTACCTGTGGTGGGGGCACGTTCTGTTTTAGTCCTGCTCGGGCTCGGGGATGGCCCCCTGCTTTAGGGCTACCCGGTGGAGGATCGCCTCGATCTTGTCGAGCATCGGCTCGGACCGTTCGATCTCCGACAGGACTTTGGACACCCGCACGGGCGGATATCCGGTTTCGGCCGCGATTTCGCGGATTTCGACACCCAGCACATACGCCCGCTTGCGCAGTCGACGTGCACGGCTGCCCGTGAGCACTATAAGATCCTGTGACATCTCTCTGTTGGTTTGTGGTTATTGGTGCGGTGTAGATCTTCCGTAAGGGATGAACCCCCGAACGTTTTATGGGTTCCCGCCGTCAAGGTCTGACCATCACCCAGCACGCGTGGCCGATCATCTCACCGTGATCGTATATGAACACTGAACGCTGGCTGTCGAGCACGCCGATAATTACATCGGTCGTCGCGGCGGGGGTGCCCACGTCAGTTAACACCGAATATCCGTGGCGCATAGCCCTATTCATCAGGAAATCGGCCGCGCCTCTTGCGCTGGCAAAGAGCATCGTGTCGTCGCAGACTTCGAGTGCTACTACTGAATCTTTCATGATTAGCTCCGGTTCGAGCCGGGGCCGAAGCCCCAGCTCTGGTGATTAGTGTCAGAAGTTGTAGTCGTGGTGCGAGTGCCTGCCCGCGTGGAGCTCCGACCCGATCTGGTTCTTGCTCGCACCCGGGGCCATCCACCGGCCGTTTGCCCTCCTACGGAACACTTGGATCATGCCTTCGGGGTCGCGCTCGTAGCTGTACCGCTGGACGCCTTCGACGTGAGCAGCAAACCCGCCCGGCGTGAAGATTAGGGCGTCCGGTTCGCCGGACTCGGGCCCATTGAGGAGCGTGGCGTGGTCGCGCTGCCACGTGATCGTTGTAGCTGTCCGGGCGATGATCGTGCCCGCGTGGGAGTCGGTGTAAACCCGGTAGGTTGCGCCGTCTCCTACCTTGGCGTTGTCGAGTGGGTTCTGCTTGTTGGTTTTCATTGGCTTGCTTGGTCTGGGTGGTTTGTCGTTCCCTTTACTACCGTAAAATACGAAACGGTGGGCCGTTGCACAAGTATTGTAGAGAGGCTTCACAAAGACTTCACACAAAACGTCCAACCCTCTCCAATATAAATAGCCGGGGCACGAGCCCCGGCCGGTGGATTAAATGGACTTCGGCCGGAGCCATCCGAGGCAGGTCTGATCGGGCTCGCAGTCGCCGGGGAAGATCACCCGAACGCGCACCCACCATTCGCCCTTGCGCCAGCGTAGCTCCTTGCCGGTGATCTCCAGCCGGATCGCCAATTCGACAAACCCGCTGGGGGTGGCGGTGTAGGGCCCGATCGCGGGGGCTTCGGTCGTTACCCGAAAGGTGGCGGGCTCCCAGTTGCTTTCAACGAGCTGACCGGGGAATCTCCACCCGTCCGGGTGCAAGATGTCTCCAAGTGCTGGGGCGAAGTCGGCGGGGAGGGCGAGCTTTTGCATGGCGGTTTCTCCGATGGCGAGCCGGGGCCGGAGCCCCAGCTCTGGTGAATTGATTAGGAAAGGACGAGGTGATTAGCTTCTGCGAGGGCCAACAGTTCGTCGCGGCCGGTGTCTCCGTGTCCGCTGGCGAGGATCTGCCCGGACAGGCTGCGGATCACCCATTTGTCGCCGCTTGGAAGGATCTGCGTGCGGGCGATCCGGGCCGTCTGGCAGAAGAAGATTTCAGCGTGGAGTCTCATCGTGGTCTCGGTCTGGGTGGTTTGTGTTTCGATTACAACTGTAAAATACGAATCCGGAAACCGTTGCACAAGTACCGTGAATAAGCTTCACAAACGTTTCACACAAAACGCATCGGATCATCCGCTGATGCAGGGCCCGCGCTGCGGGCACGGGCCCCACTCGAGTCAGGATCGTGCGAAGGCTACCGGAAACCCTCTCGCTCGAGCACGTCATCGACCACTTCGTGCTCTCGTACGTCGCTATAGAACGCGGTGGCGTAGTCGTAGTCTGGTAAATCGTCGATGTGCAAACCGATCTCGTCGAGCATGATCTTGTTGATCGTGCGCATATAACGCGCAAATGCTCCGGCGTCCGTCTCCGACCAGCCGTTGTTCATCGCCCAAAACTTCGTGTACTTGCTCATGACTTTTCCGTGTTTCGTTTCGTTACGTGGTGGCTTGTGTATCTGCCGACGATGCCCTTATCGCTGACGACAATATGAATGGTATAACCACCGGATGACCAGTTATCGGGCGCCTGCATGACGGCCTTCCCGCTTTCTGTCACTCGGAGGAGGGCCCATCCTTCCTCCTGCAACGTTCTAACCTGCTCTTTCATGACTCTCTCCGGTTATAGTGTGCTTTATTTGGCTGCTGCTGCCTTGCGCTCGGCCCGGCGCCGACGAGCTGCTGCGCGTGCTGCTTCCTTCTGATGTTCGACGCAATACCGGACTTGGAACAGATCTTGAGTGGCGATCTCCCGAGTCTCGATGCAACCGGGGTGTTGGCATTCGATCACGACGCGAGTTGGCTTGCCCTTGGCGTTGATCTTGGCGATGTCCACGACCTTTAACCAGTTGGGATCCTCTTGTGCCATTTCGCGGATGTACTCCTTCTTGCGGGCTTCGTCCCACTCGGGCAGGGGCTCGGCTTCCGTCTTGGACGCCTCATCGGCGGCCGGTGTCTCCACGTGCGCGGGGGCTTCTTCCGCGACCGGTGCATCGTCCGTGGCGACCGCTTCGCCCGGTGCGCTCAGGAAAGCGCGAAGGGCTTCGACGTCGAACCCGAACTCGGTGCAATCGGCTCCTACGACTTCGCGGAACGCCTTCTTTAATGTGTTGTGGTGGACAAAGAGATCACCATGGACTGCTTCGTAGATAGCGGCGACTTGGGTGCGGGTGATCGTGTTGGGATTTTTCATCGGAGTATCTCCTATTTTGGGTGGGTTGGTGTTGCTTGAACTACCGTAAGATACGAACCGGAGAGTCTCGACGCAACACCCTTCTAACGGCTTCACAAAAGCTTCACGGAAAACAGTTGACCCTGCCCCCCGTGGTTCGTTTCTTGTGTCTGTCCACCTACATCCAACCAGAAGAGAAGATGGAAGAAGGAAAACTACGTTCCCGGCTGACGATCGTACTGGATGGCCAGTATGGTAGCTGTGGGAAAGGCGCGTATGCCCAATGGCTCGCCGCCGAGGAAAAACCCGCGCTCGCCCTGCGCACCGGGGGGCCGAATGCAGGACATTCGGTGATTACTCCGCGTGGCGTGGTTGCCCTGCGCCATATCCCGGCCGCGTGTGTCGAGTGCCCAGAAACGACACTTGCCTTACCCGGAGCTGCCCTGCTAAATGTCGATGTGCTCCGCGAAGAGATCGCCGCGCTCCGGGAGATCGGCGTGGAAGTGGAGCACCGGCTCGTCATTGATCCGTTGGCCACGGTGATCACTCATACCCATGAGAAAGCAGAGGCGGACCTCCGCGATAAGATCGGCTCCACCCGCGAGGGCGTAGGTGCGGCACAGGCGGAGAAGATAATGCGCCGCGCACCGATAGCTCGAGACTTTCGTGAGTTGCAGAAGTATCTCGGCGATGTGACGTCTCTTGTTAACTCGCACATCGACGAGGGGAACCGCGTACACGTCGAAATGACACAAGGCGCGGGTCTTGGTCTCCACTTCGGGCATTACCCGTTTGCCACCAGTCGTGATATCACCCCGGCACAGGCGTTCAACGACATCAGCGCCTCGCCGTCTCACCCCGGCCTTGATCTCCGGGTGCACATGCTGGCGCGTACGTACCCGATTCGCGTGGCGGGCAACTCCGGGCCGATGCTCGGGGGCGAGATCTTGTGGGAGGAGCTCAGCCGTCGGACGCGTGGATACGTGCAGGTCGAACGCACCACCGTAACGAAACTGCCCCGCCGCATCGCCAACTGGAGCAGCGAGGAGGTGTTACGCGCTGCCACGATCGTACGCCCGACGCTGGGCGTGTTGATGTTCCTTGATTATCTGCAGCCGGAGCTCGGAAAGGCGGCACAAGCAGCGTGGAAAGACCGCGACTACGACATGCTCCAACAAATCGAGAGCGAAGTACACGACCTGTTCTATGCCGGAGTGCTCGACAAGTACCGCGAACCGTTTAAGGCCACCGGCTCCGATATCGGTGCTGTGTCGCTCGGTTTCGGTGTTCTGTTTAAGACCCCCGCGTGGGAAGCCCTACAGAGCAACCGAGAACTCTATTACTGATCCCGTCCACCCAGACAAAGACCCATGCAAACAGTCGCTCAATCCGGCCCGGATCTCTTTTCCGTGGCCGGGGTCGAGCTCCCTCCGATCGTACACCCGGAGCCCGAGCAAGACCAGACAATACAGGAGCGTTTCGAAGCGTTCCACAAGGCAAATCCCCACGTCTACGAGATCGTGGTTGGTATGGCCCGCCAGCTGTACCATAAGGGCCGCAAGAGGATCTCGATATCTATGATCTTCGAGGTGCTCCGGTACGAGTACCTGATCCGCACCGAGGGCGACGCCTTCCGGCTAAACAACGACTTCCGGAGCCGGTACGTGCGGATGCTCAGGGAACGAGAGCCCGCGTTGGGGGCCCTTTTCGAAACCCGAGAACTGAGGAGCCCGTGACGTCAACGTATTTGTATGGATGCCGCGTGGGTGTCCACTTCGTCACCGGGGATCCCGGAGCAGGTAAGAGTACGTGGGCTCGCCGTTTCGCCGAGGAGAACCGAATCGCGTACCTGTCCACCGGAGACGCGATCAGGAAGGCGGGCCTCGGTCACACGTTGTCAGAGGGCGATTTTGGCCCCGACGACGTGGTGTGCGAGGCGGTCGAACGTTTCGTGTCCGATCACTACAACTGCGTGATCGATGGATATCCCAGACGGCCGAAACAGGTCCGCGAGCTCTGCGCCCTGATGGGGCAGGAGCAGGGGCGTGACCATAGGGTGATCTACTTCCGGGTGGATCCCGTGGTAGCCGTGCACAGGTATCTATCGCTCGGATGGATGAGGTCGGTGGCGAGCGGTGCCTATGGCCCGGCAGGAGAAAGGTGTCCGGCCGATGGTCTGTATCAAATGGCCGATATCGCGGAACACTACGCCACCCGCAGAGCGAAGCAAGACAGGGATATTCGGGAGACTCTGCAGGAACTCGGCCGGTGTGGTGTTCCCGTCCACATAGTCGACAACACAAACGAACTCAAATCGCAGATCCAGAAACGATGAAGATGATATATCTGGCCGGTGCCATTGACGCCGCCGACAAAGCGACGGCCGCCGAATGGCGCAAGACCGCGAAAGATTTCTTTGCTGCACAGGGCATCGCTTCGTTCGACCCACAGGGAGCATTCCGTATGGGGCTTCGAGCCGAGGAGGGTGACCGGGTGGACGGCGTGCAATCGATCAACAACGCCGCCATCGACCAGAGCGACGCGGTGCTGGTCGAGCTCTACCACCACGTGCCACACGTGGGAACACTGATGGAAGTAGGACATGCGATCGCCACAGGAAAGCCCGTGTTCGCATGGATCGGCGACCAATATGCTTCGCACGTGTCGCTCCGTCATCCGTCCGTCCGCCGATACAAGACGCTGCAAACGGCCATGACCGACGCGGCCGCGTACCTGCTCCATGCACCCGAGGTGCCGAAGGCGGAAGGCGGGGTGCTGGAATGCCTGCTCGATCTGGACGCCTGCAACCCGGACGCCAAGCTCGAACCATATGAACTGCAGAAGCTGTTTCCTCTCCCGACTCGGGCATACACGGGCGATGCTGGCTTCGATCTGCCGTGTGCCCGCAAGACGGTAATCCAGCCGGGCACCTTCTGCGACGTCCCGCTGGCCTTCCGGATCGCTCCGCCACCCGGCTATTGGTACCGGATCATCGGCCGCTCGTCGACGTTGCGAAAACTCGGGCTTCTCGTCTCGGAGGGCATCATAGACGAAGGCTGGAGGGGGCCGCTCTTCGCTGGAGTCTGGAACATGGGATCCGAACCGGTCACGGTCGAGCAGGGGCAGCGTATCGCCCAGATCATCCCCGATCGTGTGGCAGCGGATCACCTGACGCCCAAGAGCGTCGACAAACTGCGGCCCGGTGCCCGGGGTGAGAACGGCTTCGGGTCGACGGGAGAACACGCTACGATCATCCGGAATCCAGTAGGTGCATGACACACATTCAAACGATCATCATCGATCGTGTGGGTCCCAGCCTGAATAAATGGTACGGCGGGGCCCACTGGAGCAAGCGATCCGGCACCAAAAAGCGGTGGCGGCTGCTGGTTTTAGCTGCCGTTCACGAGGCCGGGACTCGAACGGTACAGCATTACCCGGTGAGGCTGTCCGTAACCTGCGTCTTTGGTAAGGGTCTACGCTCTTTTGATTGCACCAACGTGGCGGCCACGGCGAAGCTCGTAGAGGACGGGCTCGTTGCCTGCGGCGTTCTGCGGGGGGACACCCCGGCTTACGTCCGGCCTGTCGTGCTCGATAGCATCAAAGACTCCAAGCGCCCAACCCAGACCATTATCCAGATCGAAGAAAAAATACCGCTATGACCGATCAAAACGAGCGAATCCAATCCCTGCAAAAGCGATACCTCGAACAAGTACTGCTCGAACCAGATCCCGCGAACTGGGGCCCGTCCGAGCGGCTGCTCGTCCCGAGTATCGTCCATGAGATGGGGCGCGACGGCTTCAATGAGTGGCTGCACAGGCAGCGACTCGACCACGGAAAGCAGGGTCGTGGCTGATTTGTGAAGCTTGTGTGAAGCCGGTGGGCGATACTTGCGTAACGTCTTTCCGTTTCGTATCTTACGGTTGTTAGAGGGACAAACAACAACCAAGACACACAGAACAATGGAAGCTCTGAAAAACGCAATCGCCACCTACACGACACAACAGATCGTCGCAGCCATCAAGCAGATCGGCGGCGGGCAGGTTGACTCTGATGCTCGGATCGTCCGCGCAGAACTCTTTGACGTCTATGAAGAGCGGATGGGCGGCGACGCCTGCGACGAGCTCCTGATCGAAATGGGGATGATGTGAGCGAACACGCCGCCCTTCGGGGCGGCTTCGACCGGAGAGAAACAAACACCCAGACCAGCAGAGCAATGACCAACATCATCGACATCCGAGGCATCGAAGACGCCGGAATCGAGGTTCACATTGCACAGATCGATCGTGGCTTTTCGGTTGCGATCAAAGACACCGACGCGGGTCTGTTCGTCGGAGTCGCGAAAATCTTCCCGACCGAAGCCGCCGCCCGCAAGTTCGCCGCAACGATCAACTAAGACCCGCCACGATTGTTGTGTGAAGCCTTTGTGAAGCTGGAGGACAATACTTGCGTTACGCCTCTCCGTTTCGTATCTTACGGTAGATAGAGAAACAAACACCCAGACAGGACAGAACGATGACCAAAGCCCAACTGACCGACTTCGCCCTCGACACCACCACCCGCGAGCTGCGTACCCAAGTCCTCGCCGCCCGTGCCAATGCCGAGACGATCCGGGCCCACGTCGACAGCTACGTACAGCCGCATTTTGAGAGCTTCGGTTTCACCGACTCCACCACGGGCGAAACGTTGCCGAACGTCGAATCACTCTATCGCCACGACGACGAGGCGGCTTGCGCCGATTTCTACAAGTCGCTCGACCGGCTCCACGCCGAGCACGGCTACGAAGTCGAAGAGGGCGTTTGCCCGGCACTCTCGGCCGAAGTGGACGCCACGGACGCGGAGACAGCTCTGCTCAACCACTTCTACAGGGCATTCCCGGACTATCCGATGGTATTCGCGACAGCATATCGGGCTACCCTTCTGGATTTGATCATGGACGTAACCACCCACTGAGCCCACGGGCCGCACGCCTCGCCTGCTCCCCGCCACGGGGAGCATGGCGCTGGTATTTCAGCCCCCCTGCTTGTTCGGTCTCGAGGAAAGCCAAAGGAAACACCAGAAACGACGCAATATGCCTAACGACACCAGCACAATGCAGGACGAGCGAGCGGACGGCTCGATGCTCCGGATGTACGTCATATATAAGCGTGCTGCACGTGCGGCAGTCGCCGGGGCGACGCCCGAGGATGTGCTCGACTGGCTTCTTGAACAAGGGCATCCGTGTGATGAGATCCGGTGGCTCTTGCCCGATCTGCGCACCGTGGCCTTCCGGGGCAAAGGTCCTGAACATAACCATGGGGCCGGTGCCTTGTATTTTGACCTCCGATTTAACACCCTGACTTATCGACCCATATGAAAAAGATCTATGTTGCCATGATGCCACACCCGGTTTATTTTTCGAATGCGAAAATGGCCATTGCTGCGATGGAACGCGAGTGTCCGGGCCAGCCCTTCGAGTGGCAAACGGTGCTACACTCCAGCACCAAAACCGACGACGCCGCAGAAGCGACAAACGCCCTGCGCTCGGGCCGTGTCGTCTACCGTGGCGCCATGCAAGTATCACGACGACCCGTAAGATAAGATGACCACGGAAACAAACGACGACATGATGAGGCGATTTCGTGCCACAGTCGCGGGGTCTGCGTACGAGGACATTGCCGCACCTGATGCCGTAGAAGCGCTGCGGGTTGCTGCAGAGCGCTTTGGCCTTAATGGGTTCGGCTGGTACCGGTCGGCTGCGTCAGTCATTCGCGGATGCCTCGGCGGCGTCAGCATCAAAATTGAGGAGGTGGCGCGATGATCGTAGCGAGATACAGTGACGGCCTGGTGAGCCACCGCGTTGGCGACGGTCCCTACTACGTCGAGTACGGACGCGATGCCGACGGCCGCCTCGTATGGGTGGAGATCACCTCAGGCGATGAGGCGCTCTTCCGCGCAGACAAACACCCAGGCGAGGATCAGCTTTGGATCGCCCGAGACATGGTGCAGGCTCACAACGCACGCCTCGGGCGCGAGGTGGCGGCATGACGACCTTCATCACCACGATCTACGATGAGGCGACAGACCGAGAGTTCGACGTCGAGGTCGAGTGCTACCTCTACGGCGGACAGGAGGCGATTACCGGCCGCGATCCGAACTCGTGTCAGGAGGGCATCGAGCCTGACCTCGAGATCGAGTCCATCATCGACCTCGAGACCGGACGCGAGGCGCTGCTCACCGACGAGCAGGAAGAAGCGATCCGCGAAGAAGCTCGCCGGGAAGCGATGGAGGACGCGGCCGAGTCACGGTTACCGTAATCATCACAGAACATGCTCTGATGCCGATAAACTACAGCGAATATCCAGCCGATTGGCATGAGATCAGCCTACGGATCCGAGAGGAACGTGCTCAGGGCCGGTGCGAGTGCGACGGCAAATGTGGTCATCATCATCCACAGGGCCGGTGCGAGGCGGTGAACGGCGAGCCGCACCCGAGGACGGGATCACGCGTCGTCCTGACGGTCGCTCATTGGCCTGACTCGGACAAACACAACGTGGCCGACGACAACTTGCACGCGCTCTGTCAGAGCTGTCATCTGTCGCTCGACCGGGACAAGCATGCACGAAACCGGCGCTACGGGCGACACCACGACGGAAAACACCAATTGAGGCTGATATGAGCAGAGAACCGAAGCACACGCCGGGGCCGGATGTGCGGGGGAGGTACCGCACCATCTTGGCCGATCCGCCGTGGCCTTATCGCTCAAGCGACCTGAGAAGCTCGCCGGAACATCGGCCCAACTCTTGGGACGGCGCGACCGGCGGTGTTTCCTCCATTGACCGATACGGCAGCATGAGCATGGACGAACTGAAAGCCCTGTGCGTGGAGGAGCACGCCGCGGACGACGCCCACCTCTACCTCTGGACGACGAACGCATTCATGGTGGAGGCGCACGAACTCGCCGAGGCGTGGGGATTCAAGCCCAAGACGATCATCACATGGACGAAGATCCAGACGGAGAAGTTTGAACCGAGTTATCGCATGGGCTATTATTACCGGGGCGCGACGGAACACCTCCTGTTTTGCGTCCGGGGTTCGCTCCGGCTGCAAGGCCCGCCCGCACCCACGGCGATCTTTGACCCGCGCCTCCCGCACAGCGTGAAGCCCGGCGTGGTATACAGTATGATCGAGGAACAGTCGCCCGGCCCCCGGTTGGAAATCTTCGCCCGCCCCGTTTCGCCCATGTTCCCGAAGCGCCCCGGCTGGCATACGTGGGGGAACGAAATGCCGAACGACGTAGATCTGGCACCAAAGATCCCTGCACGCGGCCGCTGCCCCGAATACGCCACACAAGAAACAATAAACCAGAATCAATGAAACCACGTCTCCACCTCATCCCCCTCGCTGACGGTACACTGATGCGCTCGATAAAACTCGACGCCACCAGCGTTGCGGCGCTCTGCGTATGCGTCGCTGAGGGGCACACGTACATGACGATCGCCGACTGGTTCGGCTTGTCCGATTCAACGGTCTGCTATATCTACCGCCGCGTGTGGGCTTCGGCTGGCATCCGCGGCTTCGACCTCGACTTACCAGCGCCAAGGCTTTCACGCGCCGTCCCTGTTTCCGAACGCGTCTTCGGGCGGAGGATGGCGGCATGACTGACCCACACGGACGAACAGCGCTCGAGCCAGGCCGCTGCACGACACATCATCACGCGTGTCAATGCCGGGAGGCGGTACACCGGGAGGTGGCGGACGCGCTTCGTCATGCACTTTTCGAGCTCGAGCACGCTACGCCGGGGCGCGGCGCAGAAATGTTTTTCGCTGTTAGCGACAAGGGTCGTGCCGCGCTCAAGAAATACGAGAAGATGTACCCATGAGATATTTGATGCATATGCTTTTCCGCCGCTACCGGATGAGCGCGGCGGCAAGACGAAGGATTTGAACAATGAAGGCGAAGCTCTGGTGTAGGCTGGCTGGACACCGCTGGCGCGAGCATCGCGACTCGGGCGTCTACGTGTACGCGCAGTGCGCCCGGTGCGGTGACCGCCGAGCGAGGCAGTATCGCAGCGGCTACCAGCCCCTCGATTGGGATTGGCTAAAAGGGGCATAACTCTAAGCTCTGCGGCCCGCCAACATAACGATGGAGAACACGATGGAAACACAACCGAAAGCGACGAAGGACACGCCGGAGGCGGGTCCGCAGGAGCGACTTGTTAGCCCATTCCACGATGATTCGGAGTGGCCCCCATGTTCGTTTTGCGGTGAGCACGAATCAACGATGTGGGTTGAGTTTGAGGAGGATGTGTGGTGGTGTTGGACGTGTGAACTGTCACCTGAGTATCAAGAGCGCGGGGAGGCGGCGACGACAGACTTTGCACGTAGCTGGAACGCAATGCTCGAACACAAGGGAACGGGCTAACTCAAAGCTTAGCGGCGCGCCGATGCCGCGATCAGACAAACCACAAGCGGACGGCGGCGCGTCCGCTACAGCGATAGTTATACTGCGATGACTTACAACGACTGGATAAGCGAGCACTACCCAACGCCCGACTCTGCGAGGCTGAGATGCGCCGAGGCTACTGCGGAGATGTGCGATTCATTTCCAGAACTCAACCGCGCTCGTGGTCATGTTCTGGTAGGCGTGCAGTATCGTCCGCACTGGTGGTGTGAATCGCCTGCTGGCGAAGTCATTGACCCCACTGCTCATCAATGGGAGAGCCCGCCAATAGTCTACGAAAGGCTTGAGAGCGAAGAAGAGCCGCATGGCAAGTGTATGTATTGCGGCGACCTGCTATTCAGATCGAGCGGCGACGAATCGTTTCTGTGTGCGCCCTGCATCCGTGACGGAAAAGCTGAACTCGTCTGCCGAGCAGTATAACTCTAAGCTCTGCGGCCAACCAGCGCCGCGATTGAATAAAACACTGGAGATACTACGATGGAAGAAGCGAAAACAGACGAGGTTTGTCCGCAGGAGCGACCTGTTCAGAGTCATATAGCGGATGGCCGCTTATCGGCACCGGGATCAATTACCTCGGGTGACCAATGTGTGAAGCTTCTGTGAAGCCGTCCGCCATACATTGCGTTACGCCTCTCCGTTTCGTATCTTACGGTTGTAACAAGGAAACACACACCCAGACCGACAGAACGATGACGAACTTCGCCGCCAGCCTCAAAGAGATGATGCAGAATTGGAATCAGATCGTCGCCGCAGTCCGCGCCGAGTTCCCGAATGCAACCGACGATGAGGTTTTCGAGATCGCAAAGAGCGCGATGAACCGCTCACTCGGGATTAATTAAGACCAGCACGCCACCCTTCGGGGTGGCTTTGACCGGAGGAAGACAATGACACACAACGAAGCACGCCAGATGCTAAGCGAGAACGACGCCGCGATCCAGCAAAATGTAAATGATTACTTCGCGGGTCGGATCGACCACGCGACGTTCACCGCACGTCAGCAGCAATATCACGACGCGATCGACGCAGCCGGGCAGGCGGATACGTTCTGCCGCCGATGGAGGGCGCGATAGTCTACCACTCCCACCCGAGACACCAGCATCACCTATCACCACCGGGCTTGACCAGCCCGCAGACGGAGATCAGATATGGCACGCACGATTTACCTCCATCAGGACGCACACGACCAGAACCGCTGGGTTTTTGCAGGATTCGATCAATACGACCGCACACACGTCGGCACGCGCCTCGTCCTGAATAACCCTCGCGCCTTCGATGTTAGCGAGGGGCAGGTTAGGAAGATAAAAGAGTGCTTCCGAGAGGGCATCCCCTTCGACTTCCAAATCACTGGAACGGACAAGGTTCGCATCCTCACGTTCTGATCCACCCGAAAACAAAGCTGAAACCTCAACAACGCAACGGAGACAATGACCGACGACAAGCAGGAAACCGGCATCGTCGGGCCCGCTGACTGCCGAGAGGCGGGTTGTATGGAGGAACGAGACGAATGCCGCGAGCCGTGCCCGCCGACGAGCGCCTGTAACGAGTGCGCCGACTACTGGGAACGAATGCGATCTGAGGGGTTGTGGGATGATTCGAGCGGGTGGACGGACAGAGGTTGGCGTGAGATTTTGAAGTAGCAAATTAAGGGGCGCACCGGACGCTGCGCCCCGACTCAGCAAAACCGAACTGGTGCGTCCCCTTGAAC
>Ga0209487_1000344_pt1 | contig 42597 bp, 47 predicted proteins | sample Poulit2012_FD_187524 | JGI IMG/M metagenome (GOLD analysis project Ga0209487, IMG submission 187524) | Agricultural soil microbial communities from Georgia to study Nitrogen management - Poultry litter 2012 (SPAdes) (version 2) | ecosystem: Environmental > Terrestrial > Soil > Agricultural land... | reverse complement strand
CCTCGGCGCCCCCGCGGAGACCCGCCTACCGATCAATGGGACCCAGAGCGCCCTGGCTTGGGTGGCGCACGCCAGCCGGGAACGTGAGCGAATCGCCCTGGAATGGATCGCGGAAAATCGGGAATCGGGAAAAATCGGGAATCAGACACAAAAAAACCGCGCTCAAGTGGCGCGGCTGGCGTTCTACCTGCTACGGGTTAGTAGGCAATAAAAAACCCGCTCATGGCGGGTTATCGGTTCCGTTGTAGTCTGGCGTTGGCGTTAGCCAGGACACCACGGCGTACAAGATCAAAAATACTGTAACGCTGGCAAACTTGCCTTGCGCCAGGTACAGAGCGCTGCACGCCAGCGTGCCGGTTTTTGCCAATCGGCCACCGTTGAAGGTGGCCACCGTCACGGCAAGATCCGGATCGGCCGTTGTCTTTTTCATTGGTTCACCTCTTCTGGTTCGTCTCCCGGTTCGTCTCCCGGTTCACATTCCTGACACTCGCAATATGCGGCATGAATAGTGGCGTAGCAATGCTCGCATTGTTCTGGCTCACCTTCCAGGAAAAGGTCCACATAATCGGCTGCCCATTGGTCCAATGGTACCTGGTTGCGTGTAGACTCCACTATCAGCCGAAAATTATCAGCCGCGCACGCGTGGCATAGTACGGCCCCGTCGGACATAACTAGCACTTTTTGATATCCGCCAGGGAACGCGAACGGCGCGCGAATATAGTCTTTAACCCGCTCAATAATATGGTTTTTCATTAGTTCGCCTCCCGTGTTTCAATGATCCAGACACCGTTAACACGGACAAAGCGCGTAACGGTCCGGCCGGCATGTGCCATGTTGAAAGACAGCATTGCGGCACGACTAAAGTTCGGTTGTTGATAAATCATTGTTGAACATTCCTGTTTTGGTCGAATCAGAGGTCATTATCAAAATTGCGGATATATGCCCGGTACCAACGGCGACATATTCTCTCGAATTGCTCCGTATCGTCGCCGTTATGGCCAATGGTGCTACCCATTAACCGTCCACCGTCACAAATCTGGTCCCCGAGTTTGCCCGGTTGCCCGTTAAGGTCCACGTATATGTAATAACCTCCCGGTCGTGAGAATGTTAACGCTCTATTCAGTTTGCGGCTTTTGGTGGTTAGTTTCATGATTTTTCCCTAGTTGAATCATTGGCCAATCGTTTCGCACCGGTGTTCCAGCGCGGCGAATATCGCGCCGTTTTTATCGCCGTTTGCTTCGAGCCATTCGCCCCGGTACCGGGTAACCCAGCGCGGCGTTGAATATCCGCACAATTCCAGCTGTACAGAATAACGGCCATCGAGCGTTACCGGACGCGCCAGCCATTCAGGATCAATCTGTAACAGCGCCGCCGCGTCAAAACGGCAGCCAGCGCGTATGAATTCGCGATATCCAATATCGTCGGTCGCACAATATAACGGCTCACCGATGCCCCAATACGCGCCGCCGTCATCATACCCGCCGCCGTCCAAATTGACGCGGAAGAGACGGACGGAACGCGGCGCGAATTCATAACCTACAGTGCCATAACTGCGGCGTCCCATGGGCGCGCCGTAACGGCCACCCACGTCCTCAAATTGCTTGCCCATTAGTTCGCCTCCTTGATATCGGCTGCCCAATCGCCGCAGCCTACGGAATCGGCGCCGTAGTGCATCGGTAAAGTGTTCAGGAAAGCCGGCACGCCGCCGTTATGACACGCCGCGAAAAGCGCCGGTAAAAGGCCTTTTTCTTCACAATACCCGTACGCCACGGCATAAGCCGCCGTAGTGTTCCGGTCAAATTCGAGCGTCGCACCGGTGAGCAGGTTGTGCGCTTTCATGCCTTTGTCTCCATTTAATGAATGTATGAAACGAACTATACAGACTATCTGTCGATCATTCAACGGGCAGTTGAATATTAGATTAGAACAAAAACGCATAAAAACGCGCTCCGTTATACCCACTACCCGCCAGGATCAGCACCGGCCAGGATCAGCACACCGGCATACCGGCACCGGCCAGGATCGACAAAAGCCAGCAAAATCAACGACTTAACAGGCTGCTCTGGCGCCGAAATCGACGAAAAATCGTTAAAAATCAACGACTTACAGCGCCTATCGCGCGCGTGCGTGCGTGCGTGCGTGCGTGCGTGCGTGCGTGCGTGCGCGTGCGGCCGCCTGCCCCCGTCTGGGCCACCGAGACACGGGCCGTTACCTTACCTCAGCAAGCTCGGGTCGGGTTACCTCAGCAAGCTCGGTTGTTTTCAAAACCGCCAGCAGGCTTACCTCGGCGCCCGCGGGTCGGGTCAATCGTTACCTCAGCGCCCCAGGTTCAGCAGACCGCTTACCTCAGAAACCTCGGTTCAGTTCGGGATAATTTTCAACCGAAGGGTTGCGATTCAACAAATGGTTGAGTTAGGATTGCCGGACCAACAACCAACCGCCAACTGAAAAGAGGCACCAATGTATGAACCTGTTTAACAAAGCGCGGGTCTACCAACTCAGCGCAGACGGGCTGGGCCAAGACACGCAGAGCTTGAACGAGCTGCTGCTCCACTACACCAGCCGCGATCCCGAGTACCAGGAGATCGAGAACTGGGGCTTCGTGCCACCGCTTGCCCCGGAAGGCGAGCTCGTCGAGGAACTGACCGCGCTGGGCACACTACAACACGTCCCGTACAAACCCCTGTGGCTCCGTGTCCGGCACATCAAACGCAACCTCCCTGCCGCTGTGGTTAAGCGCGCTGTCAGCAACCGTGTTGCCGAGATCGAGGAGGACGAGGACCGGAAGGTGCGCGGCCGCGAGAAGCAGGAGATCAAAGAGCAGGTACTGATCGAGCTGCTGCCCAAGGCGTTCCTGGTCGAGCGGGACATCCAGATTCTGATCGTCGCTGACTACCTGATCATAGACAACGTGAGCCCGAGCGTCGGGGACGCCATCACGTACCTGCTCCGGAAGGCGCTAGGCAGTCTCAAGTGCGCGCCGCTGCGGACGCATGACGACCCGGCTCAGGTGCTGACGCATTGTGTAGCAGCCCGGCGCGACCCCGGCACGCAACTGTACCTCGGCAACTCGTTCAAAGTTAACGCTATTTTGGAAAAAGCTGTCAGCCTGAGCGGAAAGAACCTGAGCCTGAGCGACCAAGGCGCTGACGTGCTCGACGGCCTGAGTGAGCAATACCATATATCAGAGCTGGGCCTGCTGCTGGAACTCAAACCCGGCGCGGGCGGTGGGGTCGTGGATTTCACCCTCACCGATCAGCTGACATTCAAGGGCATCGGCTGGCCGGAAGAGTTCATCGCTGCGGCAGAGACCACGCTGGGCGACGAGTACGACCAATACGACGCGTTGCTGACGAACATGGCGTTGGTGGCCAACGGGCTCAACGGGCTGATCGACTACACGACCTCCGTGCTGGGCGGGCGACGCGAGCTACCTGTCACCAGCGAGGACGAGACCGACACTGACGAGGAGTTGATCTAATGGGCGAGACACTGAAACACTGGCTCCGGCGTTACCTCGATGAAGGCGGTGCGATCCCCGAGTGGGCAAACTTCGTTGCTGTGCTCCCCGGAGAGAGTGTCGTCTGGGCTGAGAAGGCGCCCGAGTTCGTACCGTCTGGTAGCCAAACGCTCCTCGACGTAAAAGGCGGGTTGGCGTGCGTGGCCGCCAAGAACAGGCGGCTGTGGACCGGGGCACCCGAGATACTGGACCTGAACGAGTTCTGGAGCGACGAGTTGTCACCGAAGCTCGACTTTCCGGAACAGAAACCCGCTGCCCAACCTGCCAAAACCGAAAGCCCTTTTTCGGTCGAGCCCGGCTATGAGCGACTGGCCGCCGTGTTTCAGGACGCCCACGACCAGGCCGCGCTCGGCAAAGGCAAAGAACGTCACGCCAACGGCGAGCCGTTCCATGAGCAGCGGATGCAGAAGGTGAGCCGGACACAGGGCAACGCCTACGGTATGGCCTTCCAGGTGCAGAAAAAGATGCTGGAAGGGCTGGAGATGGCCGACCCGGGCGCCCGACGCCGGGAATTACTTGGTGCAGCGAATTACCTCGCAGGAATAGTCATCTATCTCGACGATCAGGAAGCAGGAGGTGACGTATGAACCAGTGCCCAGACTGCGGAGAACAGATGAACGGCGACGGGTACAGCCTACCGGTCCGGTGCCCGAACACTCTGGAGGACTGGTGGTCTGCTGCGCCGGACGAAGGCCCATTCTACTGCGGGCTTACCTCAGAGCTGGAGGAGGACGCATGAGACCGCTATCCGACGCGTACCCAAGCGCTGCCCACGCCGCCCGAGCCTTACAGATGCTCGGCAGCCACCTATCAGGAACTGGAACTGGAACTATGGAACAGAAACCCCTCGCCCCGAACGATGCGATCCTGGCGCTCGACGCGCTGGCACCTGACCTGCCTGTGTCCGACGCCCACCTGGGTGCCCGAGCGTTGCAGGAGCTCTGTCACGGGCTGGCCGCCAAAAGCGGCTGGTGGATCGACCTGGAGACCGGGGAGGACGTGCGCACGTGGCCGCCCAAGTTCTTCCTGCTGTGGGTGCAGGCCAAGCTGGGGTTGATCACCAGCGAAGTCTCAGAGGCCGTGGAGGGGCACCGCAAGGGCCTCCAGGACGATCACCTACCCCACCGCTCGGGGATCGAGGTAGAGCTGGCGGACGCGATTATCCGTGCGATGGACTTGGCCGGTGGCCTCGGCCTCGATGTCGCCGGGGCTATCATTGAGAAGCTGGCCGTGAATCAGCAACGCGCTGATCACAAGATCGAGAACAGAAACGCCGCTGGCGGCAAGGCTGTATAATAAGAACCCCCAACGGAAGGGCTTTTTTCTCCCCCAGCCCTTCCAATTCAACTTTTAGTTGAGTATACTCTCTTTCATTGAATCATGACGCACCAATTCTTTGACCAGCAGGAGAACAAACCATGAACAACAATCAACCCAGCTACCCTCTGCCGCGCAGCGGCAAAGACCCGAAGCACGAGGCCCTCAAGGACAAGATTCGCCGGGACACCGAGGAGTTCCTGGCCAGGGGCGGCAAGATCACCGTCATCCCGCCAGGGGTCACGGCGGCAGACAGCGCCGAGTGGGAGTGAGCCGTGACTGCGATGCAAGCCAAGTTCGAGCGTGAGCGGAAGGCGGACCCGACCAGCTGGGTGATCGTACCGGCGGGCCGCGGGCTGTTTGAGCTCGTATACATCCGGAGGGGGTGATGAAACACAGAGTGAGATACCGCAAAGGCGCCGACCGCTTCTGGCGGCCCCTGCTCCACTACGCGACCGCGACCCTGCTCACCTTTGCGTTCGTAGCAGGCGGGCTGGTCATGCTGACCCTGGTGGTCGATGCCCGAGAATACGAGACCACGGGCCGTTGCGACGGCTGCGTAATCCTTAACAAAATCAGAGACTTATGACTATGAACACGAAGCGGAGGTACATTGTCCCGGCCGACCCGACCCGTGCCATGGAGCACGAGGCCGAGCGGTACTGGAGAACGAGCGGCGGCCGCTGGTACAACCCGTTCAGTTGGTTTTCCGGAAAGCCCAGAACCTGGGCCATGCTGTACCGGAAGATGGTCGCTCGTGCAGTGTCGGACGGCGATGCCGAGCTGCTGCTTGACTACAGTCTGGCAGACGAGGCCCGGCCGGAGCGGGAACTCTCTGCGCCAGGACAAGTCCGTTGCACGGATGATCGCGTCCCTGCGGAAGCCCGGCAGCTGATCGAGCTGGCCGCCACGGTTCTGGAGCGGACGGCTAACGACACCGTTGTAGGCCGCCATACCGCTACCAAGTGCAGGGAGTACCTGGAAGCAACCCGTGAGCCGACTGCCGCCCACCGCAAGCAGGGAGGTGGGGAATGAGAACGAAACTGCCGGCGGGGACGCTAACTGTCGTCTTTCGCGATGACGGCCCCCTTATCCACTGCGGCGACTGCCCGGCGTACAGGAGCGTGCGAATAAAGCTCACAGATGAGCAGCGTCGACAGCTGGCAATGCGAGAAACGCATTCGTCCGGAAACCGCACTTACTACGAGGAGGTCAGCCGGGTAATTCTGGAGCCTGACGAGGAGCCCAGCCATGACAACCAATAAGCAACTGCGGGAGATGGCGGAGGACGTGGCGCATTGGGGCATCAGCATTGCAGACGCCTGGCCATCCGATCCGGATTTCAATGATTCATGGGCGGCGGGGACGATTGATGAGGACGGAAATAAATTCCCGGTAATTGAAGTGGATGTAGACCAGTACGACGCGCCCGGAGACTCTGAGAAACTTGCTCGATTCTTCACCGCTGCCAGCCCGGCGACCGTCCTGATACTGCTGGATGAAATCGAGCGCCTGCAAGCCGAGTGCGAGGAGCTGCGAAAGGATGCCGCGCTAAGCGGCCTTCCGAGTGACCGGAGGCGACGATGATCGACCCGCACAAAGAGAAGTACCATGATATGTACTGGGACTTGGCCCACCGGGTAGCTCAACAATCCGAGGCCAGCCGGTGCAAAGTTGGCGCGGTATTGGTGACGACAACCGGGATGCTCTCGATTGGCTGGAACGGGATGCCGGCCGGTTTCGAGAACGAATGTGAACATTGGGAGGATGTTATTGACTACTTCGAGTGGGAGGACGCAGACCGTAAGTTGGTCACCAAACCAGAGGTGATTCACGCCGAACGCAACGCCATCGACAAGATGACCCGCCAAGGCATCCCGACCGAAGGGTCGCTGTTGTTCGTAACATGCGCCCCCTGCTTCGAGTGCGCAAAGGCGATCCACGGGCTCGGCCTCAAGGCCGTGTACTACGAGGAGCCCTACCGGTGTGATGCCGGGATAGCGCTGCTGAGAAGAGCCTGTGTTCCTGTCTTTCAGCGGCACGTAACTTACTGATACGAGTGAACTTTTTATGGAAGCACTATACCGAAACCACATGGGCTCCGACCTTGAAGTGGTCCAGGACGCACGTATTTCATTTGCGGCGAGCGCGGCAGCCGTTGGCGCCCGGACCGTGCATATACCGGGTGAGCACGGGCCTGTCAGCAGGCAGGTCCCTGAACTGACGGAACGGGATGTCAACCTGATCGGCTTTCTGGCTCGCGGCTGCCGATCCGGTGAGTGGGAGGAAGCAGTCAGCGCCGTGCGAGAGGGAATGTCTGACGAGGACGCACGGGAGCTGTTGCACTGGGCCCGGCACCTGCCGCCTCACTGGACGCCGTTTGCCCAGCAGACGATCAAACTGCGCATGAAGGCCCCAGTCCCGATCCGCACGCACTGTTATAAGCATAAGGTTGGATTCGTCGAGAACGAGGAGTCACGCCGGTACATCAAGTCGGAGCCCGAGCTGTTCGTCCCTGAGTTCCGCAGCGCCCCGGACGGCGACATCAAACAAGGCTCGGGCGGCCTGCACCCGCGACACGCAGAATGGGCCACCGTGTACCGGATGGTCTGCGAGAGATCGTTGGGCACGTACAAGACCATGATCGAGGACGGCGTGTGCCCCGAGCAGGCCAGGTTCGTCCTGCCGCAAGGCGTCCACGTCAACTGGGTTTGGACCGGATCGCTGTATGCTTACGCCCACTTCTACATCCAGCGCTGCGACCCTCACGCCCAGAAAGAGGTCCGGGACCTGGCCTTCAAGGTGGGTCTGATCGTGGGCACGCTGTTCCCGTACAGCTGGGCGGCCCTGACGCGGGTGTGACGTGACTGACAACCCGTTGACTTACCTCGGCCGGCCGTGTCGCCACTGTGGCAACCGGGAGCGCTACCGCTCGAACAGCACTTGCACCAAAGCCAGTCAGCACGGCCGGCGCTGGGGCACGCTGGCCCGGAAGCGAGCGGCCGTCCGGAAGCAGGAATTCCTGCGGTAGCCGAACTCGTTTGCGCCGAATTCCACCAACAGTTAAAGTTTCAAGTTCAAGTTGACCAGGAGAGTACCGCTATGCAACGCACACCCAACCTCGGCCTGCCGTTGGAGGTCGGAGGCCACGTGGCCACGGCCCTCGCGCTACAAGAGGGCTTCCAGAAAATCTCGGAGTATCTCGGAGTACCGTTGGACATCGAGACGACCGGCCATGTACCGCCCCAGATCACCGTACAGCGCAACTTCGACATCATCGAGCAGGAGATGGGCCTTGAGCTTCCGCGAGCCGTAGCGGGCCACGTGGCGCTCCAGCAGACCATCCGCGAGGCGTTCCTCCTGATCGACGAAGAGGCACGCGAGCCGGAAGTCGAGGGCATCACCATTGACGGCGGGGACTTCTCGTTCGATATCGGAGACACCGTGCAGCTCGGCGTCACGGCTTCGCTCGATGACGGCACCCAGCGACCAGTGACCTCGGGCGTTGAATGGACGAGTTCGTCCACCAACGTGTCGCTCACCTCAACCGGTATGGCCACCGCAGAGGCGGCCGGCGATGCGATCATCACCGCGTCGTTCGAGGGCTTCTCGGATTCAATCACCGCGACGGCGAACGAGGCCGTGGTAACCGGCATCACGGTCAGCCCGGCGTCCGTGACGCTCGATGTGGACGGCACCCAGCAACTCTCGGTTCAGGCTCAGTACAGCGACAGCACCTCGGGCAGCATCCCGGCAGGTGACGTTGACTGGTCGAGCGACAACCCCGGCGTAGCCACGGTCAGCGGCTCCGGTCTGGTCACCGCGGTCGCGGGCGGCTCTGCTGGCATCACCGGCAGCTACGAAGGTCTCACCGGTACCAGCGCCATCACGGTCAACGAGCCTGAGCCTGAGCCTGAGCCTGAGCCTGAGCCTGAAGGCGGGCTGCCTGTGGTCCAGTCTACCGGAGCGCTGCCTGTCACCACGCTCCCTGGTGAATTCAGCGGCGAGGTGCATCAGCTGGTGCTGACCGATGAGGACACCGTTGCCGACTTCTTCTATCTGCACGGTAAGGCGCTCATAAAGATGGGGTCGGACGCAGAGATGGAACCCGCCGCCATCTACGACTATCTGCTGAACGTCTGGCCTGACGAGGCGTTCGGTTACCTCGCGATGGCCAACGCTCTTCTGGGTCTCCCCAAGGGCACAGTGTTCGAGCACTTTGACGTGGAGGAATTCAGCGGCTTTACCTGTCCGGAGACCCCGGTGGGCATGAACGACACGCCCCGGCTGTCCATGAGTCTCGGCGGCGCCGTACCGGAAATCCACAGGCTCATCCTCTGCGAGAGCACGTCCGGCCCCGCAGGCTGGGACGGAACCGGTAAGCCCGGCCCGGTGACGCTATCGGGAACACCCGAAAACGAGGAGCCTATGCGTGTTCAATATATCGCCCAAGGCGCATACGAATGCCTACGCACGGCGACATACACTCGGTTCTCCCGAGAGATCACGGAGACCGATATGATGGACCAGGGCGCCCGTGCCTTCCGTGAAGCTTTCGGCAACGATCCGGCGGACCCCTGGCACAAGCCTGAATCCGGTTCTGAACCCGAGGGCGGTCTGGCGATGCAATCCGGTTCCGGCGCCATCCCGATCAGCACGGCCACCGAGGGCGGGGAAACCGTCTACAACGTGGTACTGACCGATGCGGAGACCGCCCCGGACTACTACTACCTCTCGGCTCAGGGTCTGGTTGAGATGGCCCAGAACGGGGAAATGACCCCGGAGGACGCCTGGGGCTTTCTGGCGGGAGGCAGCTTCGAGCGGTACCTCATGGTGGCGCAGTCATTGGTAGCGCTCCCGGTGGGCACTGTGTTCGAGATGCCCGGTGTTGAGAACGTCAGCGGTTTCACCTGCCCGGACCCCGAGACACCCACCGACGACCTACCGCGTGTGATGGTGACCGGTCTGCCGGACGTGACGGTCCGGTACCTGCGCCTGTGCGATAACACGGCGGGCGCTATCGGCTGGAACGGAGGTGTGGCCCCGGACAACCCTGTCATGACTCCGAAGCCGATCTCCCCGGAAGGCCCACTCGGCATCCAGTTCAACTTCGATGGCGACTACGAATGGGACCGAACAGCCACCACATTCCAGCGCTACGCGGAGACCCCAACGGTCGATGACATCATCGACCAGTTCGGCAGGGCCTTCCGAGAAGCGTTCGGCAACGATCCGGCAGACCCATGGCACAAGCCCGCATAACCCGCAGCCAATGTCCAGCCCCCCGGTCCATAGCGACCGGGGAGTTGGAGTGCCGCGCTTGCGGGAGAATCTGGGAGGCGGGAGACGAACCGGAGTGCAAAGGGCCAGCGGCTATGCAAGCCCGGAACGAGGCAGTGTCCTATTTCCGGAGGACTTTTGGGGTGGCGGGGTACCGCCAGCGTTAGGGCTTGAAGCGACGCCAAAGACCTCTGATACGATCCGCCAGCAAGACCACCTGGGCACGGACCTGTTGATAGGCAGGGTGTTTGGCCAACGCCTGCAACGGACGGCGGGCCGCCATCCGTAGCGACAGGACAGCCACCCCGTAGACCATCAAAAGCTCAGCTGTCGTCGGGCCACGGTTCAGGTAGACCGGGGCAATGAGCACCCCGGCAGCGCCTACCGCGAAGCAGATGTGCGCCGCACGTAACAGCATCGAGCTGGTGGAACACATCCTGTTGAGAACGCACATACATCCCCAGATGGCCGTGAGCGCGGCGAGTGCGTGGAGAACCTGGAACGCCATTTCCGAAATCACCTCTTATCGGTGGAAGGTTGCCCGGCTTGCCCTATTTTCTGTCGAATGCGATGAACTATCGCCGGGATGATCGCCTGCCCGAAAAGTCCCATGGTGAATCCTGCAAACACAACTGGCACCTCTGCCCCTTCCGGGGAGAGTGACGCGATCCAGGGGAGTGCTGCGGGCGCCGTGTAACCGGCGACCAGGGTGGCCGTTGTCAGGGTCCAGATGCGTTGCCAGACACCCTGCGGCTCTATGAATGAAAGAGAGGCCAGCCCTCCAGCAAAACCAGCCAACAGAACATCGTAGCTCAGGCCGGTGGCTACGCCCAAAACGGTGACCCCTGTGGCCGTTACTGCGTGCGTCAAGTCTGTGGACTGGTGCATTAGAGAAGCGAGTCCTTGGTCTGTGTATCAAGTGTCCAATTCTACAGGCCGGGAGCCTCATGGTTCAACTTCTTCCTGATTTGTCAATAGTGAGTTGAATCTACAGGTTCACCTCGTTGGCAGAAGTAATCATAAACCGTCCGTCTGGGCTCACGATCCCTGACACGATCCACCCGAGGGTGTCGGTCAAGTTGTCGATGACGGGCGGGTCCACATTCAGGACGTTCGATCCCCACGTCACTGTATGCGCGGTAGGCGAGTCGCCCCGGAGAAGAACATTCACTCCCTTGCCTGCCTGTGCGGGCTGCCCAACGGTATCAACTGTCGTGTCAGTCGAGACGATCAGGTCGATGTTGATGTGCTCGTCCAGCGGCAACGTGGTGTCCGCTGAGCCAGCCGTTACCTCTCGGAAGAGCTTCGAGTCCCGAAGAGCGTCTGTCGCAACGAAGAGGGGCTCGGCACCATCCCTGATCTGCTGCGGGGTTGCCGCTTCGGGACCCATGAACTCCCTGATCTGCTGGAGGGAGGCGCTGCGCTCAACAGCGGGGGACGCGGTGCTGAAGGTATACCAGCCAGACGCGGGAGGCACAAAGCCTCCGATAGAAGCGACGGTGGCCCAGTTTTCGCCGTCTGAAGAGACTTGGATGTCGAAAGTGCCGGGGCCCTTTAGTCCGAGATTGACGGCCGAGCGGTAGTTGATCGCGATTTCACGAACTGTCCAAGGAACGCTCCGTGACAGACCAACACCGAGAGGGACCCCTGCAACGGCATTCCTCGTGTTGCTGGTCAGACTTCCATCAAAGGCGTCAGCGGCGGGGTAATAGCTGGATGTGTTGTAGCCCCGGATAGTCTCGTCAACTCGGGACTGCGGGACGCCCTCTTGCTCTCTGAACTGAAGTTCGGAGATACGGATGTCACCAGAACCTGAACCTCCTTCAGCACTTGTGTGAACCAGTACGCGCCAGTATTCGCCGCTCGCATACCCCGCTTGGGACAACGCCAGCCTGTCCGTTTCAGAAAGTGCCGCAGACGGGTCCAGCGCAGCCACGGTTTTCTCAGGAACCCAGCCTTTGTCCTTCCTAACAAAGCCGATGCCCTCTTCGGGGGCTTCTGGGACGTAGCTGACCGGGTACGAAGCTGGAACACCGAACAACCGCGTTTCGTCTACGGCCCAAGGACTTGTCGTGTAGCTCTGAACCGAGGTCCAATTCTCTCCATCGTCGGAGAACTCTACAAGGAACACGGTGGGAGCACCGTCTGCACGGGCTTGCGTATCGCCCGCCTTCAGCGATATCTCGTCCACCTCAACGGGTTCGCTAAAGCTGTACGCCAGCCAGGCGGGGAGCGCCCCTGCCGAGGAGCCGGTTGACCACACGGAGGGGGTCCCGTCGAAAGCAGCGGACGCAGGGTTGTTGACGTGACCCTCTCTCGAAGCAGAGGGCGCCCCGTCCAGGGGCAAGTCCGCCTCGTCTTTACGGAACCGCAGCTCGTCAACGATCGCACTATCCGAAGGGCCTACGTCTTCGATAAATATCCGCCAGTGCGGATGTGCCCCCACGGGGAGCGTCGTCTCACCAGTAGCCGCAGCCTTGATCTGTGCGAAAGTCAGCCGCTTCGACTGCCCGCCCTGCTCCACCTCGAACAGATCGCCGTCGCCGGGGTTGTCGCCAGCGGGCAGATCGCCTATCTGAGTGTCGAGGAATGCAGCAAGCTGCTGGAGGTGGGCTCGGCGTTGAACTGCGTCTCCGAACAGCTCCCACGTATTCCAGCCCTCCGGGGGGCTAGAGTAGCCCGAGACATCCAGAGCCGTGTTCCAGATAGTCCCATCTTCCGAGTATTCAACCCGGAAGTTACCGGGACTGTACAACCGGCCTGACGAGGCGCTGGGGTAGAAGATCGCCAGCTCCAGTATGGCCACGGGCTCCGGGTACTCAAACCTAACGGTGTAAGGGGGATGGTTCATCTGGCTGCCCGCCGCATACGTTGACGTGTCGCCGTCAACAGCGTTACCGACTGGGTAGTTGCTGTACCATCTAGTGCCGGTTACGGTAGCAGGCTCCGCTGTTTGGGGGATGCCTACTATCTCACGGAGCTGCATCTCGTACAGGCGGTTAGTGAGACCGTAAGTGTTATTTTCTGTGTTGGACAGTACCGTCAGCCGCCAGAACCTAACAGAAGGGGCAGCGGACTGCGACACTGGCAGGTAGTCAGAGTTCAGGAGGGTAGCGGCCACCGGCAGCCCGCTGATATCAAACCCCTCTGCTTCGGGCACTTCCTCCCAACCCTCGTCTTTCCGGCCGTAGAGCTTGCCGTCAACGGGGGCTTCGGGGACGCCCCCAGTGCCGCCCATCGCCTCCGCGACCTGCTCCAGCGTAGCCCGGCGTTGCACGCGGCTCTCAGGCACGGCGAAAGTGTGCCAGCCTGCCTCACCGGGGAGGAAACCTTCTACGAAAAGCAGGGGCGTCCAGTCGGACCCGTCGTGGGAGAACTCGACGTTGAATAGACCCGGAGAGAATTCTAGGCCCTCCGGGTCTTCAGGATAGTAAATGGCCACTTCCCGGACGGTACGAGCCGTGCTGTATTCCAGTCCCACCCCCATGGGCGTGCTGGAAAGCGCGGCACGAGCATAGGTCTCCAGGTCTCCGTCGAGAGCGTTGTCTGCGGTGAAGTTTACGGAGGTCCCTTCTTGGACAATCTCCGCGTCCCCCTTGCCCTCCGGTACGCCCGGTTCTCCCCTGAACTCGATCTCGTAAAGCCGATTGGCCACGGCGTCGGGCTCGCCCAGGCTATTGCCGATGACCCGGATGCGCCAGAAGCGGGCGGCCACCCTTTGACTGAGCGGTACGAAATCCTCCGTGCTGGCGTCCGCAGCAGCCGGAAGGTCGTCGATCTCAAAATCCCCGCCGCCACCGCCCCCGGTTTCCACTTCTTCCCATCCCCCGTCTTTCCGGCCATAGAGACGACCGTCAAGCGGGGCCTCCGGGACGCCGCCTCCACTGCCACCCCCGGCAAACTCAGCCACTTTCGACAGAGGCACCTTGCGGGTGCTCGTTTCGTCGTTCAGGGCGAAGGTGTGCCAGCCGTCGTTTGCGGGGGCGAAGCCTTCCACGACGGTGTGCGTCACCCAGTCGGTGCCGTTTAGGGAATACTCGATGTCGAACGATCCGGGGCTGAAGTTCCGGTTCGTCACGTTGGCCGGGTAGAAAACGGCAACCTCCCTCACGGTGAGGGGCGCTGCGTACTCCAGGCTGACGGTATACGGCCCTGTGTTGTCGTCCTTGCGGGCGGGCGTGCTGGTGTTCTCGTCGAAGGCGTTCTCAGGAGGCCCCAGCTCGTTGGTGTTCTGTCCGAAAGCCTGAGCCGAGCCCTTGGATTGCGGTACCCCCGGATATTCGCGGAATTGCACTTCGTAAACACGGTTCTGGTCCCATTCGGCGCTGCCAAGCGTGTTCTCCCGGATTGACAACCGCCAGAAGGGGGCCGCCAGCAAAGCCGTCTGGCTCATGGGAATGAGATCGTCGCCGCTGAGGGGCAGACCGTCGGGCATGTCGTCGATGTTCAGTGCATCGACCACTTCCCATTCTTTGTCTTTCCGGCCGTAGAGCTTGCCGTCTTCTGGTGCCTCCGGAATCCCGTCACCGCCAGCCGCGGCATTGATAACGAAGGGGTCGGCTTCCGTACCGGACCCGGTGATCGACACGTTATCCCCTTCCTGAATAAGTCCAGCTATGTCCTGGAGGCTGCCCTGGCTGATCGCTTCTTTGATCTGGGCGAACGTCATCTTCAGAGAGACGCCATTCTGTTCGACCTCAAACAGATCGTCATCGCCGGGGTTTTGTGCTTGGCTAAGGTCGCCTATCGTAACGTCGGCCATTCTAAGTTCCTCGATTAAAGTCCAGCGACCACACGGCGGTCGCTCTCAGTGGTTGTCCGCTGGTCGCCCTCAGTTGTGCCTCTGCCCAGAACAGGCAGGCTACCGGTAAGCTCGAAGTTCTGCCAGCAGCGCTCGCCGTCCCGAATCGCCACAACCCGGCAACGCAAGGCTGCGGTGCCCGCGGGCGGCCAGTTGGAGAGCAGATTCAGAAAGAAACTGGTGTCGGTGCCCACGTCTTCGACGCGCCAATTGGCCTCGATCACGGAACCCGCGTTGTTCAGACGGTCGATCTCGACGGTGTACGTCACTCCGGGCTCAACGGGTGTGGAGGGTGCGGTCCAAGACAGGACTTGAACGTCCTCCAGCAGCCGATTTCTATGGCTCCACGTAAGCTCCAGAGTGTCAGACAGCTCGACACGACCGAAGCCCTGTCCGTTCAGCTTAACGTTCGCCGGCCGCAGGGGCTTGGTGGGACGGGCCGCAGCGGTTGCCGAGAAGACGGGCGACTCGGCCGCATCTGTCTGGCCAAGAGAAGTGTTGGTGATCACCCGTGCATCGACTGTCTGCCCCACCGTGAACTCAGAGGGCAGCGGGTCGAGCAGCCCCGCAGGGATCGCCCAGGCAGGAGTGCCGAGCGGCCACGCTTTGGGTACGGTGTCCAGCACGCCGCGTCTGATAGACAGCGCCCCGGTGAGGGCGTCCACGGCGTAGACCAGCGCGATCTCCAACTCATGGGCGGGGGCGTTGTCCGGGCCGATGATCAGGAAGTGGTCAATCGTAGGTGCCGCCCCGGTACGATCAGCAAGCATCGCTATTGTGGACTCGGCTTCGGGCTCCAGCACGGTCGCCAGCACTCCCTTTCCGGGGAAGGGCATGGTGTCTTGCGCGTTGACCCACTCCCGGCCGCCACTGGGTGTCGGGACCTCCAGATCGACGCTGTAGCTGACGCTCCCGCCTTCATATGGGGACGGAACGAGCAGTGCCACGTAGGTGGAAGGCAGCTCCAGCGCGTCGAGGCTTATCTCGTCCTGAAGCAGCGAATAAGCGGGCGCCGGGATCATCCGCGCCCCTTCCACTGGAATAGGCGGCTGCGCAGGGTCGATCCAGCCGGTACCAGGCGGGTTGATGAAGGCGGCCTGCGGCAGAGAAAACACGTCCTCCAGCAGCGACACTTTGATCTTCGGGCTGGCTCGGGTCCCGTAGCTGACCTCCGTCACCCTGACGATCAACCCTTCGATGCCGTATTCCGGCCAGTCGAGTTTCAGTACCTCGTAGGGCGTTACGTCCCAAAAGGAGCGGTCCAGCTCCGCTTCAGACGAGCTCAGCGGTGCGGAGGCGACCCGCAACTCCCTGTTACACAGTCGCTGCGCGAGTGCGGCATACCGGACGCCGTGGAAGTTGCGGCTATCCGACACCACCGCCCCCTGGACGGAAATGTTGCCGAGGTCTTGCGCGTAGACGGTTTCTTCCTGCTCATTGGCCGGGTTGGTCCAAGAGACCTTCATCTCGTTGGTCGTCTCGCCCCACGCTTTCCGGGAGAAGCCGAGGAGAACAGCGTTATCCGGGTTGATGGTACGCAACGTATCCGGGTCGTAGTCAGGCCGGATGAGCCGCAAGGTGATCAACCCGGTGCGCGGGTGGGTAAAGATGACGCCGTTGATGTGCGCCAGTATGTCGTTGACGAAATCCTCGATAGTCGTGGATTGCGCCCAGAGCATTGAGAGACCCAGCCGCTCGTCATAGAGCGTAGCAGCTGCCTCTAGGAAAGAGTGCGTATCTACGGCGTCCAGAATCTCCCCCATCCCCCAATCGGGGTTGGTGAGGCATTCGTAGATCATGTGCGCCGGGTTGGCGTCCGTGTCCTCTGAAACCCGTTGGAAAGGGCCATCGTCCGTGTCGGTGATCTCCCGTGGAATCTCGGCATAGCTGACGCCGAGCCCTCGGGGGATGCTCTTGACGGTGAACCACAACGGTTTGAGGTAGGGGTTTGTGGCTGCCCAGTAGAACCCTGACGCACCTGAGCCCATACCGTAGAAGAAAGCAGACAGTATGCCCCGGAAGCCCGGCACCGTTGTGGGTGTGCCGCCTAGCCGGGAGGCCAAGGCGGGGGTGGCGAGTTGATCGCTGCCGCCGAGCATGAAATCAACCCGGCCGACCAGTCCGCCTTCCTTCTTGATGCCGCCGTAGAGCCCTGCCTTGTCGATTGAGATGGAGGCGTTTTCGGTAATACTGCCTTCCCACGCCAGCTTCTCGCCGCCGTAGATGGCCTTCACCTCGTCCACGGGGCCGTGACAGACGCCCCAGTGAATCGACATGTTGTATTTGTATATTCGTACCTCACCGCTCTTACCGCCCACGCTGCGGCTCCCTGAGCGCAAGGGCGCGCTCGATAAAAGGGTCGTTGAGGCTCTTGGCTAGAGGGAGGGGCATTCCGTTCTCGACGAACTCCCCCATGGTCATTTCAGGGGGCAGGTCGTCCACACGCTGACGGAACCAGCGTCTGATCCCCAGCGGGCAGCCCCCCGCCCGGATCACGTCATCGACAGTCAACCGGTCGGTCGTCACATCTTCACCTTTTCCGAAGTTGTCGAAACGTCCCCCGTCCAGAGGGCGTTGGGGGAGCGAACCGTCATCGTCCCGAAAACCACGGGAACGGGCATCCCGGCGTCCGCCGTTGGGACATCAAGCTCCTCGGCGGCTTCGGGCGTAGGGGCCTTCGGACGCGGCATGAAGAGGTAAGAAAGCGCCGCCATGACGATGGCGACGATGACTTGTACGATCCACGCTTGCACAGGCTCGCCCTCAGTAGAAACTGTTGTAGTTGCCGACGGGGTTTTTCAGCGGAATCCACGGCTGCCCGCCGTAGTTCGCAATGTTCTCGTGCAGGTCTTGGCAGTCGTTCTGCTGGTGGTTGCAGCCCGTCGAGAGCCGCACCTGCGTGAATGTCGTTAGGTCAGAAGGGACGCCGTTCAGGACCAGCTGCCCGGTCACCCCCACCTGAAGAATGGCGCGCGTGATCACCCCGCCTTCAGGAGTATCCCATTCCGCCAAGCCCCCGATGAACTTCAGCGGCTCGAAAGGTCCGTGCCAACCTGTGCCAAAGGTCACGATAGAGCCGCCGATGTGCTGCGGCTGCGCAGAGACGGTTCTGGCCAACCGGTTAGCCCGGCAACGCGGGCCGTATAGGACATGCGGACACCCAAACTGAAAGTTGCGTCGCAACCCCGGACGCCGGGTGGCCGTGCCGATGGGCTCACAGTCGAACTTGGACTCTATATTGTCTGCACTGAAGCTGAGGATTCGCCCCGACCAGATGGTGATGAACTCCTGATCGGGGTCGTTCATATCCCCTTGGCGGATACGCAGCGTTGTGGTCATGTCGGGCGGATGCACAAGGAAAACTTGGGTGAGCGGGTTCTCGAACGGGCAGCGCAGCTCTAGCTTCGTGTTGTCGAGCGAGCCGCTAGCCTTGACCTCACTGTGCTCGATGGCTGTGACGAGGTAGGTGTTGCCCTCGTGGGAAATCGGCTGCTCAGCGTCTGTCAGGTACAGCCGCTGGCCAGCCCCTGATCCGTGTACGATGTCGTACAAGAATACAGGCTCCGCAAGGTTTCGACTGCTCTGAAATAGTCCGAACACTTATCACCTGACAGTTGAGTCATCCAGCATAAGATGAAACCATCCAGCCAAAGCCTCGTCAATCGGTTTGTTCAACTGGGAGGTCCTCCAGAGACATCACGGTGAGCTGAATGTTCGCTACCGAGTTCGTAAGCCATTCGACGGTGAGGATGTCCGACACAAAGCGGCAGGCCAGAAGCCAGCCCATCATCGTCACGTTGTCCTCGGAAATCTCCCGGCCCCACACGCCGTCAACCGTGATTGCAGTGTCGTTTCCGAAAGCGTCTGAAATTTTCTCAATGGACAGAATTTTCCGCAACAGCAGCTCCCCGTCGTCCATCTGGATAAAGAGCGCTCGGTGAACCGTGGAGTCGCCATAGATGTTGCCGAACTCGTGCCCGTCCACCCGTAGCGTAGCAACCGTGGGCTGCATCACCATCTTGGGGCGGAAGTCGTACTCCCATGTCGGGAGATAAAACTCTCCCTGCCGCCCCTTCATCCGGAAGAAGAGCTGCCGTATCTGCTCCGCTTCCTCGTAATCGCGGCTCAGGTAGGTGGCAGTCCGTGTCTCCGTGCCGAAGACTATGGGAGCGAACCGGTGGACGGGACCGCGACCGTAATCCAGCACTTCTGCCTCGTGCGTGAACACGCCCTCTACCCGGTTGGCCCAGTTGGGCTTGCGCAGGAACACCTCTCGCCCGTCAAGCAGGACTTCGGGCTCGTCCAGCTCTTCGACGGGTTCAGAAAGTGGCCGCACGTCGAACTCGATGGCCGGGGTGGCTACAGCGTTGGTGAGCCTCGGGGCAGAGATTTCCTGCCGCATGAAACCGGTGAGGCCCGGATAGACGAGAGTGCCGACCGGCCAGAACTGACTGGACCGGGACTTGAACGTCACGGAGTTCTCGTCTTCGTCAATCTCTTCGATGACCTTGATGTCGTAGTCGCCATCGTGCTCCAGCACCACTTGGGCTTCAGGGACCGCCCACCGGGGCAGTTCATCAAAGCGGAGACGATTCCCCCCCACGCTCATGACGCCCGTGGAAGCGGTCTTCCGGGTAATCTCCGGCAAGCACCAGGGACGGTGCTGCCAGTAGCGCATCGAGTCCCGGAAGAGCCTGAAATTCTCATGGGTGACGTGCGTCTGGTAGGAGACGCTTTTCCGAGGGACCGACCGGTTGGCGACCCGCTGCTCCTTACCCGAACGGCTGACAGAGACGGAGGTCGAGAAGCTGTATTCGACCCGGTACGGCTGGCCCGAGGGAGGCCAAGCCGGGGAGAGGTCAAGCAGGCGCACACGGACGCCAGCGACCGGGAGATCGTAGACCGTAGGGGCGTCGAACACCCAGCGGATATCGCCGGAGATAACGGCGGGGCCCTCACCAAGAGCCGTCACCCGGTAGGACACCACGCCCAGCGGCGGCATCGCCACGGGGGGCGTAACGCCCTCCATCCGGATGCCTTGCGCCTCGTCGTAGACCAGCTCCTCCAAAGTGACGGTGGTGCGGTAGTAGGCGTTCCAGACGGTCACGATCCGGTCGGAGTCCGAAGACACCGCACCGAAGTCGAGGACTACCGGGTCGAAGTGCAGCTGGTTGTAGTAGTCGTTGAAGAACGTCGCCACCTGCGTCGAGGCCCGGTCCGCGTAGGTGGACGGGTAAACGGGCAGAGTGACGTTGAACCCACCGGGCGTCAGACGCCCGGTGTCGTCGTACAACCCTCTAAGGCCGACCTCGATGTGTCCGCCCTTCGGTGCGTCAACGGACTGTCCCGGAACGGGGAACCAGTCGTTGTAGCCGGTGTTGAGATACGCCCCGTCCACCGCCGCCTCACTCGTTCATCAGGTAGGCCATGCCGGCGTACTGACTGCTGTTCATGTAGGGGAAGCGATAGTTGGTGCCGGGGTTGCCGCCATGCCGGAATACAGAGAATGACGACTGCTTAGAGAATACGGGAAAGACCATCCAGTTTTGTGTGCCGATCTGCACACTGGCCCCCGGCTCCAAATCTTCCATGTGGACCATACGAACACCGGCCGGAGCCCCTATGGCCCTGAAATACTGATTGGGCTCGATCCTGTGCCCAATGTAGAGATTGATCGGAGTGAGTATCTGGTTTCCCGAGAAGGGGCTTTTTCCCGCAGCCATGTAGCCCGTGTTGATGCTGTCGGAGAAGCCTCCTAATACGCAAGACTCACCAACCGAGGCGAACTGATCGTCGAAAGAGGCGGTAGAAGAGCCGAGGGGCACATAAAACGTGCGCCACGGTGTTGGGTTTTCCGGATGGCCGACGTAAACACCCCCTCCGCCTCCGTCCACGTAGTTGTTCTTCATGGAAAAAGGGAACAAGGACACGGAAGCGTCATCCCCCCGGCGGGACGTTGACGTAGATGAGGGGGACGAAGGCCACTGCGCGCTCCCGGTTACGGCTTCACCCCCCTCGAAATGCGATACTTTCTGCACGTAACCCAAGTAGAAATGGCGGTAGAGGTTAAATCCGTACTCAATCACGCCGCCAATCCAGGAGCTACCGGGCTGCCCTGCGGGGGTGTCGAGGTTGCCGAAAAGACGGAGGAGCGTGGGCTGCTGGATAACGAGCGCATCCAGATTGCTCCCGCCGTTAATGTTGAACTTGGGGGACTCCACGATGGCCCCGCTGCGCTCCGAACCGACGCCTGCCACGCCGAGAATCAATCGCTCCCGTTCTGCTGTCGTCCCTTCTCCAGTCCTTTGATAAGTAACGGAGAAGGCGCGAGCTTCGCTGTATAGTGGGTGCTCAAAACTAATGATGCTGCCGTCCTCTGTGTCGAAGCCGAGCGACGCAGCAAACGCCCGCACGGCCCCAGGCACTTCTGACAGGCTGGAAATCGTGTATGTTGTGAAAGCCATAGCGCTACTCCAGGGCCAATGCCCAGTATTCGTCACGGGTGGTCCGTTGCACGTTCTGAACCACCAAATGATCGACGCCACCGACGGAGACGACGTTCTCCGCAGCGTTTCCAACGCCGGGGACCTGGAAGACCCCCTCCAAAATGCCGTAGGTGACGGGGCTGGGAGCGACGGAGTTGCTGAAAGCCATGAGGGTCGCGGGTAAGAGCGGCATCTCGCCGTTCAGCCCGGCAGTAACACGTGCCCGGACACTGTTGTATCCGAGCGCGCTGCTCCCTCTCATGGGGAAGCTGTCTGTCGGGCCATCTAAGGGGTAGGTTGTCTGAGAGCCCATGTACCGCGGGAAACCTCTGCCCCCGGTAACAAAGCGTGGGACGGCGTACACGCTCCCGTTGTAGTCGAGCGTTCCCCCACGCCACTCCCCGTCTGGGTCCAACATATACGCGGACGAGTCGTGCCACGAACCGGTAGAGGCGTTGCTTCTCGGATAGACAAAATGCCGGTATGAGTCAGCCCCCGTCACTCGCCACGACACCGGAGCGTAAGTACTGCTGTAACCAGAGTACCCCCGCGTCCCGCCGATAAACAGAGGGTATGGATAGGCGACCGGTGTGGCGTAGGGTAGGAAGAAGCCGCCGTACATCGCCTGGTAGATGGTCGAGATGTTGACCACCACGACGAAGCGGCGACCGTTGGCCACGAACCAATACTTCATCGGGTTGAAGTCTAGGAAGATAAGGGGCCTGCGAGGGAGCGCGTTAACGTGGTCGTAGTACCGTTCAGCGGTCGGTATCACCCCGGTCATCCCGCTTATGTATATCTGCGATTCAGCGGCAACCTGAGCCTCATCTGTGCGGCGGAGACCGACCAGAACCTCGTTGCCGCCCGTGATGCCGGGGCCACGGAGCGCCAGCTCCCGTTCGGGCCACTCCGCGTGCTCCCAGACCTTGGTCCAGTTCTGCCCGGCCGCCACGAGGGCTGAGTCGTTCTGTAGGAAGTCCAGCAGCTCGTCCCACAATTCGATATGGTTGGCCGCCGTACCTGTGCGCACCGCCATCTAAGACTCCTTACACGCCCAGGGCACCGCGAACGGTACCTCTGTTGGCTCTTATGAAATTGAGGATTGCTTTTTGGCCCTGCACGTCCTCGACACCTGCCGAGACGAAGCTGCCTGCATCTATCGCGTTTACAATCTTAACCGAGGTCTCTGCCGGTACGCCACCGCCGTTGCGGATGTGACGCGGGTCGTCCTCAGTCAGGACCTCTTCGCCCTTGAGCAGAACTGCCGGGACTTCGTTGGGCGCGAGACCGGCAATGCCCCCGGTGTGGTACCGGAAGGCACCGGCGAACAGGGTCTGGCTAACCGGTACTCGTTGCAGCCCCTGCCCGACGACCCCACCGGTGTGAGCCTGGAACGCCGACACGATGCCTCGGCCGAGGGCCCCCCAACCGCCAGCCGCGTTTTGCAGGGCGTTGAAGATGGCTTGCTGCAAGATCATCTGGGCGATCTTGAGCAGGAAGTCCGAGGCGAACTGGAGGAAGGTCTCCCGGAGAGAGCCGATGACATCTCCGGTTTCCCGAATTTTGGCGAGGAAGTTATCGCCAAAAGCCTGTAAGTGCTCGCCAAAGGTGCGGCCGATGTCCTGAGCGGTGAGCTGGAGACCTTCACGTACCGCGTCCAGCTGCCCGCGCATCGCTCGGAGATTGGCGATGGCCGCGGCGGCCTGCTCGGAGCCCCCCATCGCCTGCCACATCACGATAGCCGAGTCGATCAGGTCTTTCAGCTTCTCGTCGAGCAGCGTCATCTCCTCGCGCAGCTCGTAGTATTGGGACATATCGCCCCGGTTCAGGGCGTGCTCCATCTGCTGTAGGATGTCACGCCGGGTCTGCATGAGCAGGTTGATCCGCTCCTCGGCGTCCTGCTGGTCACGGGTCGCGTTGGCCCGGCGCCACTCGATCTCGGTCTGCTCCTGGATCAAGTCACGCTGCTGCTTGGTCAGCTCGGTGCCTGCACGCCGGGCCTCTGCTTCAGCCTTGAGCAGAGCCAACTGGACCTCCTGCTCCAGCGTCCGGCGCTCACCCATCGCGAGTTCCTGACCGGTGAGCTCCAGGTTTTCGTTCAAGCGCTCGTGGTACTGACGAGCCTGCTCGGCCGCACGCTCGCGTTGCTTGTTGAGGTCTTTCTCCAGCTCCAGCTGCTCGTTCAGAACGCCCTCGTCCCGGCGATGCTGAGCGTGGGGGTCTGCGCCCGAGGCAAACAGGTAAGCCTCCTGCTGCCGTCGATCCCGGTTAACCCCGGCGTTGTGCCCGGCCAGGTCCCGGATCGCCTGAGCGATGTCCTCAAGCCCGCCGTCCTCAATTGCCCGCACCAGGGTCTGCGGCAGCCGGCCGTAGTTGTACGCGATAGAGGTGAGCGCGGCCTGTTGCTGGTCGCTGAACCGCTCGAACCGCTCGTCGCCAATCTGGCCACGGATAATGTTCTGAAACTCACCCACCCGGCGCAGCAGGTCCCGATTGGCGTCGGCAATACCCACCTTGATGCCTTGGGACACCTGCTGAATGGTGCCGTCCGCGAGGGTGATGGTGTCCGACCCGTAGCCGACCCGGTAGGCGTTCACGTCCCAGTACGGGGTCTCCCGGAAGCCCTCGAATCGGCGCAGCAGTGCGGCCGAGGTCTCGATGCTGCCGGACGCACCGGAGAGCAGGCTGGTCAGACCGCTGAACTGCTTGGCGTCGAAAGCCATTTGCAGCTCGTGCCGGGCCTGGTTGGCCAGGTTGAGCAACCGCCGATACGCCTCGGAGGTCTTGTCCAGCCCTTCGATGGCTTCCGCCGTGTTGAGGATGTCGTCGATCTCTTTCAAGCTCTCCATGAGCTTGAGCTCGTCCGTCAGGCTCGGGACTTTTTGGGAAAGCTGGTCAATGGCCGCCTGCAACCGCTCCGCAGCATCAACGGTGCTGTCCTCAATCACGGTGCCGAGCCCGGCCAAGCTGGCCAGCTCCTCGATAGACATGCCCAGCTTCTCTGCCAGCTCGGCGGCCGCGCCCATATCGCCGCCCAGCGTCGCCACCACGACAGCCTGGTTTGCCAGCGCCTGTTCTGCGTCAACGGCCGCTGCCACCAGAGAGGCGGTCTCACGGATCATCGCCTTGATGCGCGCCGGGGCCTGTGACGACCGGAGCATTCCGTCGAGAGCGTCGGCGAAGTCGCGGGCTGTGATCTCGCCCTCGCGCAGCTGCCGGCCGAGGGCGAGCAACTCGTGCTCCATCTCGTGAATATCCGCGTCACCGAACAGCTGGATGGACGTGCGGATCGGGGTCACCGTACCACGGAGCATCTTGTCCACGGCGTCGGCCATCTCGTCAGCGAGCCGGTCCAAGGCGTTCTCAGCTTCGGCCAGCGAGACACCCTTAACCTTGTCGGCCCAGTCGCCGGCCTTGTCCGCGGCAGTCGAGTAGGCGTCGATAACAGCCGTCAGCTGCCGCTGGTGCTCCTCCAGGGCGGTGGTGGCCTCCCCGGTGCGGCCGATCCACAAACTCAGTGCCACCGAGACGCCGGTGACGATTAACCCAGGGATGCCGCCCAGCAAAGCCATGGCGAACCGAAGGCCGTTCATCGCCCCGGTCAGAGCGAGGGTCGCTGCTCGGGCCGCGGTCATGCCGGAAGCCGCAGCCCGCATACGGGCGCCAAAGGCGACAGCAGCGGTCTGCATACGGGTCAGCAGGGGTGCCGTGGTCTGCGCCGTCTTGCCCATGACGGCCATCTCCGTGTTCACCTGCTTGATGGCGGCGGGCAAGGGCTTCATGGCCAACGCAGCCGTGCGGAGGCGACCGCCGAGCGTTGTGAACCAGTGGGCAACACGGAAGCCGACCAGGAGGGAGAACAGGAACACGATTTCCTGGAGGTGCTGTGGAATCTCGGCCAGGACACGAACCACCGCCCCCGAGGCCGCACCGAGGTTCCGGAAGAACCGTTGCCCTTCGTCAGACTGAAAATACTTAGTCAGCGAAATGATCGCGTCCCGCAGTCCGTCAATGAAGCCGCCATCGGCCACCGCCAGCTGCGCTTTCAGAATCTCGTTCTGGAACTTCCCGAGGTCGGTGGTGAACGTGTCCAGCGATTCCGCCAGCTGCGGGCCGAACACCTCGTTCAGTCTGTCCGCGAATTTGGGCAGGAACTGGTCGGTCATGAGGGAGCCGGTGGATACCAGCCGGTCCAGTTCGGAAGTCGTAATGCCCATGGCCTCGGCGGCCAGGGTAAAGGCACCGTAGAGCCGGTCGCCCATCTGGCGCCGCAGCTCCTCCATGGAGACGACGCCTTTCGACATCATCTGGCTGAGGGCGAGGTATGTGCCCTCCATCTGGTCTATGGACAGCTTGTTGACCCGTGCCGCCTCGGCTACCGCGAGGAAAACCCGGCGGGCCTCGTCACCCTCAATGGAGGAGCCCCGAGCAGCGATGGCGAACTTCGAGTATTCCTGCGCCAGCACGCCGAACTGGATACCGAGCCGGTCGGCTTCCTCTCGGACCCAGCGCATCTCGCGCTGGGAGATTGCCTCATTCCCGTTGAACGCCACCAGCATCCGGTTCTGGGCGGCTTCGATCTGCATGAATGCGTCGGTGACGCCTCTCAGCTGCTCGATGGCCGAGTACAGACCGATGTAGGACATCCCGAGGGCGATGACCTCGCCGCGCAGCCGCTGTGAGTACGACATCGCGGTTCGGGTGCGACCGACGAACAGGTCCATAGCGTTCGTGGTGCGCCGGACGGAGTTCTCCGCTTCACGGGCACCCGAGGCCACCCGGCGTTTGCTGCTGGCCACCTGGTCGGATGCCGACGCCACTGCCTTGGATCGGTTCTCGACTTGCGCCAGAATCTGAACGTAACGCTGCTGAGCGGCCGAGAGGGCGCCCACGTCCTTGCCGGCAGCCCGGACAGACGTGCGCATCTGGTGGACGGCCTGCTGCATCTGCTGGTACGCAGCTTTGGCATTCCGGGCGTCCTGTATGGCCTGAGTCAGCTCAGGGGTCGGCGTCCGGGTAGAGGCGCCCGCAGCCACCATGCCGCGCACAACAGCGGTCGTCCGTTGCCACTCGGTTCGGTAGTCGGCCAGCTCTTTTTTGGACTGCTGGAGCTCGCGCAGGAGCCGCTGCCGGATCGTATTGCCGACCCGCTCCATGGCCACACCGGCTTCGGTGGCGGCCTGCTCCATCGCGCTCAGGTCAGTGCGGGCCTTGGTCAGGGCTTCCGACTGGCGCTCCAGCTGGGTGGCCGTGGACTGCGATTCGCGTTTCAGTTTGGCCAGCGAGCGGGAGGATGTCTCGACAGCAGACCGGGTTTCTTTCAGACGTGCGGCCGTTTCAGCCTGAGCCGCAGCAGCGCGTTCGGTGGCGACAGCCGCCTGTTCCTGAGACTGCCGCAGGTTCTGGAGGGTGGAGCCGAGCCGCGCTACTGCGGACCTGCTGTTGTTGTAGCTATCACGAAGGCTGGAGACCGAGGAGGTCTGTTTCCGGAGAGCCGCATCGGTCTTTTCAAACCGTTCGACCAACCGGGCTGTGGGCTCCTCGACTCTCAGGAGTTCCTGTGTCAGCTGGCGGTGGGTGGACTGGGTTTTGGCCAGACGGTTTTCCATCTTGGCCAACTGGTCCTGGTACTTGGTGACATCCCGCTGCGCCCGGTTGTACGCCGAGGTGGTGGCTTTCACCTCCTGGTCGAGACGCTTGAGCTCGTCGCGGGCCTGCCGGGTGGAAGAGTCCTGCCGCTCGAAAGTGTTGGCCAGCTTCTCGGCCTCTACGTTCAGCCCGGCAAGAGACTTTTCGGACTGCTCGATCGAGGTTGAGAGACCGGCCTGCTTCTCTCGCAAACCCTCGACCGCGCTTTCAACCTGCGCAACGGTCTGGGCAGTGCGCTGGAGCGACGTGGCGATCCGGTCGTAAGCCGTCAGGCCGCCCACTTTCTCGCTGAGGGCGTCCATGGCCCTGCCGAGTTGGGTCAGCGTAGAGTCGGTACGCCGGGATTCAGTGACGACGCCTGATTGGGCAGACTTCAACTCGGAGAGAGCCGAGGCCACCGAGTCGATGGCTTTGGAGGCTTCGTTCCGTGCCCTGATCGTTAATTCTACGTCACTCCTACCCTTCGCCACCTGTAAGCTCCTTGAGCACTTTCTTCAATACTTCCAGCCCCTTTTTGCTCATGACCGCCTGTCCGGCGACCTGTAGCAGTACGGTGTTGCTGGCCGCTTCCTGGTTGAGCCTCTCAGCGACTATCAGGGCCTCTTCCCACGCCATCCCGAGGGGGTAATGGCGTGCTTCTGGGTGGCCGTTGGCCATGAGGAGGCTCACCTGCTGGCGAAGCCCCCACACCCACTCACTCAGGCTTTCAGGGTGTCCACGAGAGCGGTGGTCCCCTCGGTCAGACGCACCACCGTCTCCAGTAGTTTTTTTGGCCCGCCCTCCGAGGAGAACGTCAGCCGGATAATGTGTTCGAGAAGCTCGACCTGCACCGGGAACGGCAGCGTCCGAGCAATGCCCGCATCCTCGTGGTCTCCAGCGCCACAAGCGATGATATCGGCGGCAAGCTGAGGTGTCCTTTCAACCAGAGGACCCACGAAAGCCATGGCCCCGCTGGCGGACAGATCGCCTACCGCTTGAAATTCGTTGTAAAGGGTTTCCAGCGACTTTTGGTGCTGCCGGACGAGATACGCCACATCGTCGAGGCTGAGGCCCCGGACAGCAATGTTGCTGCCCGAGAACTCAACTTCGGCCGAGGGGAGCTTAATGTGTTTCAAGCCCATGTCGGCCTCCGGTTAAGGGTTGAAGGGGCGGCCATCGACGTAGATCGACTCCAGGCTGCCTTTCTTGAGGATTTCCATGGTGAAGGGCAGAGCCTGCCATTCGTCACCCTTGAGCTGGAAGTCGCCGTTCGGCGTGATCTTCACCCAGGGCATGAAGTAATCCAGCTGCTCGCCGGCAGGGTTGTGGGCGATGAAGCGCATGGCGCCTTCGATGGTCATGGAGCGGGAGATCACGCGAGCGCGGGTACTTTCGCCCACGTCATAGGTGACAGTGATAGAACCGCCTTCCGCGATACCCGTGGCGCCTTCGAGCAGGGTCACGCGGCCGAGCTCCTCGTCCACCACGTAGTCGGTGCCTGCCGTCAGGGGGTCGGTGCCGTCAGTGATAGCCACGTTGGAGACCTGGCGCACGCCCGCAGGAAGCGCGTTGCTGGTGCCCAGCTGGTAAGAAACGCCCAGCTCCACGTCATCGAACGTGTCGGTTGCCCCGGTCTGCGCGGTCAGGGTCTCGATCAGGCTCTCACCGAGGAAAAACAGCGCCAGGTTTTCCGGGCTGATATTGTCGGTGATGAAGCTGCCCGAGTAGTCCAGCTGCAACAGAACGGATTCGTCCTTGATGCGGACACCGCGGTCAGAGTTGTAGTGGGGCAGCTCCTCTTGTTCCATCGAGAAGCCCAGTTCCGGCGTGTTGCCGAGATACCGTTCGCCTCGGGGGGTCTGGGTGCCCGGACGGTATTGTCCGAAGTGCATCTCGCCCCGACCCAGGGTGTAGTTGTTGGTCGCCATTTTGCTCACCTCATTGTTGAGTATTCAGCAGTTAGTTGAAACCCCGGTCAAGCGAAGGGGTCAGTGAGATTCTCTACCAGATCGAGGGTTAGTCTCAACCAGAAGTACGCTTTCGCGGACTCTTCGTCCGGCGGCCTCACCACGCCAGAGCTTAACCGGAGGTCGGTCACCTTTCCGTTCATGCCGAGAATATTGTACTTCCGATCTCGGACGCGTTCCTCCATTAAACGCTTTTTCACCTCGGCTATCAGGAAGTACGCGGGGTCGGTAGGGTGAATCAGGTCGTCATCCAGGAACCCCTGGATCAGCAATTCCCAAGGGCCAGCCGCCTCGGTCCCGGCTGAGGGGGCTTGCAACCGCTCTTTCTCCTCGATGGCTTCGAGGATCGACACCATGGGAATCGGGTCGCTGTCTCCGAACACATCACGGCCGCGAAAGACCCTGCCGCGGAGGTCGTGCATGTATCCGTTGTCCGGGTTGATCTCCTCCAGCGCGGCCGAGAGGGCCTTCATCACGCGGAGTCGGAATGGTTCACTCATTTGTCGAGCTCCATCAAGCGGGTGAATTCGTCTTGCAGGTACAGGGCGAAGTCGTCTGCCCGGTCCTCGGCCACACCGGCAAAGACCTGGTTCACGGCCGGGCCGTAGAGCAGGTAGAGATTTTTGCTGACCTGAGTTACCCGCTTTTTGTTCCGGAGCCGCTCACCGGGTTTGAGACGGAGCGCAAGACCGATGTTGCCGCCTCGCAGCGGCAAGAGGAACGCCCGGCCCATGCGCTTGCGCCGTCCGGGTGCCACCTGAACACTGAGCCGCTTGGCGCCGGAGGAGAACCGGGCCAGCGAGGTCGGCCTGTCCGTCCCGAGGATTGTACCTTGAAGGTCCCGGCCTTGCGCGTACTGGGTGATCCGCAGACGCGTACCCAGATATCGGGCCTTGAAGGCCACCTGCTGCCGGATGTCCTGGTTGGCCCTGGTGCGGGCGCGCCGGAGAGTCGCGTTGATCGCCTGCCGGGCACGCAGCAGAACCCGGTCGTCCAGATGCTCGATGTCGTCGAGTGCGTCGAGCCCCTCTACGGCAATCACGAACTTCATGGTTCAGGAACCGTGTATCGGATCAGGCTGGTTATCAGCGCGCCTTCCGGGACGATCATGAAGCGAATGTAGACCCGTTCCGGCCCTTCAAGGGTCTGTTGCCCGTATTCCGCACCGTTCAGTATCGAGGCTCCGAACGACAGGTTGCGGGAGGCGGAGCTCGAACTTCGGAACACTGCGTTGATGACCTTTCCGTGTTCGGTCTCGTGTCCCTGAAAGTCCAATGTCCGGTTCCCGGTGAGTAGGAGCGTGTTGTTCTGACATCCCTCTACGTTCAGCGCAGTAATTCCGAGGTCGTATTCCTCGAAGAGGTGAGCTTTTCGTATCGCGTCCGGGGTGACATACCTTTCCGATACACGGTTCCGGACTTGTATTGGGGCGGCTGCTGGAAAATTCCCAGAGTGCAGCACCCGGTAACTAAACGACAGGCCGGGGCCAATGAACAGCTCCCCCGAGCCTTCCTCGCCTTTGGTGCTGATTATCGTGTTCCGCCGGGATGACTCCTGTCCCGTCGAGAGCTGAAGTGTTACGCCCCCGTCACCGGGGTTCAAGAAGGCCGCGGTCACCGGACCGCTATGCTCCACCACCTGCGCGTTGGTCCAGTAGTTCTGGTTGGAGAGCAGTGGCACGCCTTGGCCTTCCGTGCCGATGTCATGGAGGGCCGCCGAACCAAGGTCATCCTCGCTGACCTTGGACGCGATGTCGTTTCGCACCTGCTTGATGTCGGTGCCGATGGCCTGCGCCAGTGCGAGGATGCGGCTGATCAGACTCATGGGTTTAAGACTTAGCGGTGTTGTAGTCAGCCACGAAGTCGTACTCCGGGTCGCCCACACCGATGTTGGTGCAGGCTTGCAGCTTCTGGGCCGCCGAGAGTGTCTGCTCGTCGTCAAACCTGACACGGTTGGACAGCTGGGTTGCCATCTCGGCCGCGAAGTTCGGGTTGTTGTTCAGCGCGTCGGCCAGCTCCACCAGGGTGTCGAGAGCCTCCGGCGCGCCGTCAATCAACTCGCTTTTGACATCCTGTTTGGTCTGGTCCAGTGCGGCCACTAACTTGTCGGCGGACCAAGTGACCAGCGTGTCTCCGGCGCCTGCTTCATCGTCGATCTGCGCACCGGCGTCACCGATGGCAGCGAACACCTCGTTCAACGCCGCGACCAGGTTGTTCTTGGCCGTGGTGGAGAGGGAGCTCAGATCACCGATCCGGCTGTTGATGCCTTTCACATCCGTGCCAACGGCCTGCGCCAGTGCGATTAAACGAGTTTCGAGAGACATGCGTTACCCCCTTGAAAGGATGTAGAAAGGAAGAGGATCGGGGTCTAAATCGTCCCTGACGTACAGCCCGTCCGGTTTTCGCTCGATGCGGTTGTCGGGTTCCTCGCTGATCTGAACGTCATTGCTGATCAGCTCCGACACGATGTCGGTGACCATCTGCGTATTGCCGATCTGCTTGGGCACGCCGGACTTGGATGTCAGCCAGGCTTCTGCCCGGTCGCCGTTCAGGACGAAGTAAAACGCGTTGGGGAGCGGACTTTCCGGTAGCTCCAACACGCCGAAGAATTTAAGTCTCACCACTGCTTGATCTCCCAGCTGTCCGGGAACACCGCGCCGCCGTGGCCGGGATCGACTGGGGGTGTACCTGCCGGGGGCGGGAAACCGGCCCAGGGCGCTTCCGGGTTCCAGCCGAGGCCGCGAATCTGGGAAGCAGAGAGGTGGATGATCTCGGCTGTCATCGTGATGTCATCGGGGGGCAGCGTGTTGTCTACGCGCCAGACGCCCATGTCAGCCGTGACGATGAAGCCGCCTCGCCGGGGTGTCAGCTGCGACAGCAAGAACACAGCTCGGGGGTCGTACTCTTGTTGTTCGGCAAAGCCGGACCGCCTGATCTCACCCAACGCATCAAAGCCGAGGTGAAGCCGGACGGTAGCGGTCTGAGGGGAGCCAGCGGGTTCCGGGACATAGATCACCACATCCGCGAGCTCTCGGTGGAGCTGCCGGCGGGCTTTGCGCTTTATGTCCCGGAAACGGCCCATTAGATGATATCTTCCTCGGCCGCTTCGATGGCCGCGATGATGTCACCTTTCTTGGAGGCATTGCCGAGGTCGATACCACGGGCGTCTGCTAGCTCGCGCAGCTCGGCAACGGTCATGCCGGCCAGCTCGGCGCCATCACCCTCACCGTTGCCCTCACCGTTGCCCTCACCGTTGCCCTCACCGTTGCCGTTGTTGGCGGGGACGACCAAGGCCGGGTCGGTCTTACGGGGAGTCTCTTCGGTACGGGCAGCCGCGCCTACGCGGAGCAGGTACTGCGCTTCCTCGTTGACCGCGACGAACACCGCACCGGGGTTCAAGACTTCACGGCTACCGGTGTTGCCTCGGATGATCTGGTGGATTGCTTTCAGGTTCATGTTTTATCTCCTGGAGAGCCGCAGAAGCGGCCCGAAGGCCGCTCTGCGTTCGCTTCTGTCGCCGCCCGTTAAGCGAGGACGGTGGCTTTCAGCGAGCAGTTGGGGTTGACAGGAACCGGCAGCGGAGCTGACTGGCTCATGACGAAGGTGGCGCTCGGGTCCTCACTGGACCACATCTTCGGGAACACCGGCAGCGGTGCGAAACCAGCCTTGTCGTCCAAGATGGCACCGAAGCAACGGACCCCCATGAGAGCCGGACCGGTCAGGACAACCTCACCGTCTCCGATGAATGGCTGGGCGTTGCCTTCCTCGTCCTCGTAGAAGTCGGTGTTGACCCACAGCTCCAGGTTCGGACCCAGCTTACCGATGAATTCGACGTAATCACCGGAGCGCAGACCTGTGTTCAGGTCGGCGTTGGTGCCGCGAATCTGAGTGTCGAGCTGCTTCTGAACCTTCGGATCGTCCAGCATGTACTCCAACACACCGGCGCCGACAGTCATGCGGTTGACCGGGCCGCCGAAGTCCGCACGGCGAACGCGGTTGATCCAGGTCTGGATGTCGTCCATCACGCTGCCCGTGAAGTTCGGGCTGTTCCACGCCTGGTCGCCGGTCAGCACAACGGTGTGGCTCGGGTCGCGCTGGAAATCCACCACCGTGGTGGGGAAGTCCGGGCCTTCCAGAGTCACTTGGCCGTCGATCACCGCACGGGCCGCCATCCACTCTTCCCGGCGCTCGATGGTCTCGCGATGGGTGCGGAGGATGTCACCGATGATGGCGTTGAAGCGCTGCTGCGGGGACAGGTTGTTTGCCGCGAACAGGTTCTCACCGGGGCGGCGCTTGATGGCACGGCCGGGGCTCACCGGGTCTTTGGGTTTGAGGTACGCCGGCTTGAGACGGGTCAGGCGACTGGCCTCGGAGTAGACCGGACGGCCTTGGGCAGTCGGCACTACCAGCGGAGCCAGCTTGCGGCCTTCGCGGATTTTCTCGAAGTCGATGTACTCGTCGTCAAAGGTCACCACCTGCGGGAACAGCAAGTCCCGGAAGTAGGTGCTCGGCGCCTCGACCTGTCGGAAGAGGCCCAGCAGAGCGCTGGTGTCATACAGGGTAATTTGAATAGCCATTCGTGGGGTCTCCGATCACTGGCCGTAGGGCGCTTTGATGTAAATTTGTGCGTCAGTAGCCGCCGCAAACGCCGCGAACTTCTTGGCATCTGTGTCGTATGACGCGTCCCAGTTGAGGGCCCGGATATTGAAGCAGCCCGCCTTGTAGACCGGCAGGTTGGAGTTGGCCGGAGCGTTCGGTTGCAGCGTCACCACGGTGATCGCATTGGCCTCTTGGCCGTATTCTGCCAGGCTGATCGCACGGGTTTCCGGATCAACGACAACCGGGGTCCACGCGGGGATGCCGGATGTTGCCAAAGCGCCGGTGACCACACCGTAGTCGGTAACCACGAGCGGGGTGTCGCCAGCGAACAGCTCCACCTGAGTGAAGGCGTCGTGCTGGACAGTCGGAACGCCATAGTCGGCGTAAGGGATGTTGGTAGCCATTACTGGATGCTCCCGGTTGCGAGTTGATAGTCACGGACGAGTTGCTCGCCGGCAGAGGGTTGCCCTGCTGCGGACTCCCCGCCGCCTTCCCCTTCGATCTCAGGGTTGCCGTTCGCCATTGCGGCGGCGAAGTCGGCGCCCGGTTTCGCTTGGGGTGCGGCTGCCTGCTGCTCAGGTGTGGCGGCGAGAATGCCACGCGCCTGCTCAACTGACAGGTCCGTATTCAACGCGAGGTGGAAACTCAGCTCACGGCGAGATTCGGATTCCTCGCAACCCAGGATACCCTGGATTCGTTCACGCTCTGCGGCGGCCCCTTCCTGGCGACCTTCGGCCCGAGCAGCATCTAGGTCTGCCTGGGCGGTAGCAGAGTTGATCTGCTGCTCTTGCTCCGACATAACAATGTCTCCTACAGTTTCTGAAATACCGCCTGCAAAGGCGGCCAGTGCTTCGTCTATGGGACGAACTTCGTGCGCGAAGCCGATTGCGAGTGCTTCGTCTGCGCTGTACGTGAGAGCTTCTGTATCCCGGACGGCCTGTTCTTCTATGCCGAGATTGCGGGCTACTGTGCTCACGAAGATATCGTACAACCCGTCGATACGGGTTTGCATCCGGTTTCTTGCTTCTGCGGAGAGAGGCTCGTAGGAGTTGCCCTCGACCTTGTGCTTTCCGGCGTGGATGAACTCAAACTTCACGCCCTGTTTCTGGAGGGCTTCTGATACGTCGATATGCGCCGTCACCACGCCGACACTGCCGACGCCACCGGTGCGGGGCACGTGAATCCGGTCCGCTGCCGACGCCAGGCTGAACGCTGCCGAGTAGGCGTGCTCGTCAACGAAAGCCTCGATGGGTTTCTGGCCGCGGTAGCCCCGGATCGTGTCTACCAGGTCGAAGTTGCCAGCGACCTCGCCGCCACCTGAGTTGATGACCATGGCGATCCGGGCAACGTCTGGGTCGGCCATGCCGCGCTCGAACGCTTTGCGGATGTAGGTGTACCCGGTAGCCCAGCCGAAGAACGAGTAGCCGAAGTCGTGCAGCATGACGCCTTTGACCGGGATGGTCAGAGTGCCGCCCGTGACGTTGTACGGGCGCAGCATAGACAACCAGGAACCGGCCTCGGGCCAGAAGCTGTCCATCATAGCCGGGGCTTCGATCTGCTCGCGCTGCCGGACGCCCTCCAGTTCGATGGACGCAGCCGCGAGATTTTCCGAGAACCAGTCGGCCCAGCCTTCGGCAGCCAGGACGGGCGTGTTTGCGAACCTGGCAGACAGGACCTTATTCATCGGTATCTTCCCCTTTGACTTCGCTGCGAGGGTTGGCCCCCTCATCAGCAGGAGTGCCGCTGGCGGCATTCATCATGTTCTGGCTGTTCTTGTCGGCACCGAACGTCAGGCCCAACTCGTCCTCCATCCGCTTCTCGCGAGCCAACTGGCGGTAGACGGTGCGGTAGTCTTTCCCGAGGCGGCCGAGTTCAGCTTCACGGGTGGACAGGCCGTTGTTGACCCGCAGCACGGCGGCCTGCGTTTCCTTGAGCTCGTCGATCTGGCCGGTGGAGGCGCCGATCCATTCGCAGGCCGTGTAGGCGTCGGCGTTGAGGCCCTCGTACCAGTTGGGCGCGTTGCGCGGCAGCGACTCGATCTCACCTTTGTTCAGCGCCTCTTCCAGCCACAGGCGGAAAAAGCTGGTGGCGAACCGGTCGGCAACCATGCGCTTCTGCGACTTGAGGCGGCGTTCGGTGCCAGCCATCTCTGCCCGCAAGTTGGAGTAGTTCGCCCGAGCGTAGTCTTTCGACAGCTCCGAGTAGCCGACACCCAGCGTTGCCGCGATGTAGCGCAGCATGGACGACTCGAAGTCCGAGCCGACGCCGCCAGGTGTCCCCGCATTCTGAAGTTTCATCTTCGTGCCGGGGTAGAACACCGGAACCTTCACGCCGTCGAAGTGGATGTTCCGCGAGCCGCCGATGTACTTGGCCACTTCGCCCAGATAGGTCCTGCCGAAGTTCGTCAGGGCTTCCGTGTCGCCGCCACCAGCCTGATTCAGCACCACGTCATGCGGCAGATCGGACTCGATGCTCGCTGCGTATGTGGCGTTCAGCACCGCGCTTTGTAGCACGGTGTCACGGTACTTTTTGGTCATCCGCATCTCTTTGAGCGCGGCCACCATAGACGAGACGCCGCGGCTCTGATCCGGGCGCCACTGGTCAACGATATGGATGATCTGGAGGCGATCCCAACCGGGGTTGCCGACTACCTGTCCGCGGGTGCGCGGCACGTACTTCCACTCATAGTTGGCACCATCGGTCGCCCAGTCGCTCGGGTGAGCCTTGCGGATGTAGTACCCAATGGGGGCGCCGAACTTGTCGCGCCTCACGCCGCGCCGGAGGAACTGCGTGTCCATCTGGCCATCCGGGTTGCTGAGACGGTCGAGGTCGATCATCTGCAACGCGGATGAGAACGGCCGGAAGCCCTTGTGCAGCCATTCGGCGGACGCCAGGACTTCACCGGCGAACGTGTGGATGCCCACCGCGAGCCTGACCAGACCGGTCAACGTATTCATCGCGGCTGCGTCGCAGTAGTTGCGCGGGGACTCAGCGTACAGGGTGAACTTGGTCTCGACCTCTTCCTGGAACTCTTCCGCCCATACTTCGTCCAGACCGAGAACGTGGTAGTTGGGCTTTGAGTTGAGGAGGAACACCTCCCCGACGATATGGTCTTTGTGGATGTTCGAGCCGTTCTGGACGTAGGCGTCGTTGCGCAGGGTGTCCCTGACCCTGGCGTCCATGATCGGCTTTTCCGGCAGCAGGTCCATATCGGCCGACTGGATCGGCGGCGCCCACAGCGCGAGCTCATGGGAGGTACGGCTGCCTGCGTCATACGAGCCGCCGCGCATAGCCAGAACTTCGCTGGGCGAGGCCCCGATCAGCGGGTCAACGTAAATCTCAGGTGTGGCCATCAGAACCACCCCCTGCCGGGTGCAACAGCACTGGACGGCAGCAGGCCAAGCTCTGCTTTCAGCTCCAGGATGTAGGTTTTGAGCCGGTAGGCTTGTGGGGCAAAATACCGGATCAGTTCGCCGTTATGGTCACGCACTTCGGCCACAGATTGCCCCGTCAGCAGGCTGTGATAAGCCGCCTCGGCCTCGGCCAGCAGAGCTTTTTTGTCGGTCACCATGGCGCGCCCTTGCGGATGTACTCCCCCGAATACTAACTAGGAGATAGTTGAATTTCAAACTGTTAGTTGACGCCTACGCCAGCAGCGCAGCGAGGTCCTCCAGCGAGGGTTCCTCTTTCTTGGCTTTTGGTTTTGCGGCCGCTTCCTCGTCCCCTGCGAACACCAGTTCGTTGTCGTCCCACTCCTCGGCCCAACGGGGCGGGTCGTCCCAGTTGAGATGCTCGATTTTGATCGGCCGGTAGAGCGAGACGCCCAAAGCGTATACTAGCAAGTCCCACGCCTCGTTTCGCGGTGCATTTTTCTCCCAGCCCTTCGCCGTCCGGCTCTCGGCCACCAGCTCCTGCCAGAAGTCCTCGCTCAGCCAGTCCGGGAAGTTGACGCGGCCTCCACCAGGGGCGATCCGGTCGAGCAGCCCATCCATTTGGTCTTTCAGCGCGTTAGTGTTCAGCAGCAACACAGGAACTTCGCCTCGGGCACCGGCGCTCCGGTCTTTCCGCTCGGAGTCCGGATAGGTGATTTTCGCCCGAGGAGCGTCCTTGACGGTGTTACCCTTGAGCAGCTGGAACTGGCGGTGTAACCCCTTCGGTAGCGTCTCGCCGTCCGCGTCCCTCAGCTTCCGCCAAAACTCATAGGCCAGCTTCGTCGTAGAGCTGTCATTCTTCTTGTCAGCGGAACCGCCCGAGTCACAGCCTGTCATCTTGATGCCCATGACCCTGCCGGAACCGTCGCCCAAGGGGTACGTGCGCAGCAGCACATCGTGGATCAGGACGTCCCAGTCCTCGACGTAGGTGGCCGGCTGAATACGGTCAGGGTCCCCGTCCTCGTCTTTCCGGTGGGACTTGCGGATAGCGAACCGGTCGATCACCGTTATGTCGCCCCCTTCACCGAAGCCGTGAACCTGAACCTCGAAGCGGTACTTCTGCACGTCCACCGTGGCCACCAGGAAGCGAACGCCTGGCGGTACTACCTTGACGCCGAGATCGAGAGCGCGGCCTTTCAGCTCCTCCCAGTTGCGGCCTTCGGAGAACCGCTTGGGTTTGTAGGGCAGGCCCTGGTCGGTGTTGACCGTGGTTTTGAGGGCCTCCTGGCTACCCGTGCGCTCGTACTCCTCGTGGGCCTTGAGGTATTTCAGCACCAGATCACGCCAGGTCGTGAACGCGGCCGCGGGCCCTTTCAGCCAGAACGAGGCGATGTCGGCACGGAAAGCGCTACCTTCGACGGTACCCAGCTTGTTGGCGTCACCGGGCTTGGCCGGAATCCAGACCTCTCCGTCGCGGAGCCAGCGGGCGTTGCCTTCCTCGATCTGGTTGAGCTCGTTCTTACCGGGCATCCCGTCGCGGCCATCGTGCCATATCACGCAGCCATTGTGCGGGCAGACCATGACGGACGCCTCCGCTGCCTCGACGTGATCCGCGCTGTCGGGAATCTGGATCAGGTGGAAGTCCGGCTCGAACGGCTGGTAGCACTGCGGGCAGCGCCAGTACCAGCGCCTGCGGTCGCCACGGTTGTACAGAGCCAGTATGCCTCGTGTGGGCGGGGCCTCGTGCCGGGTCTTGCCTGACCACTGCGGGTCCTCGATCTCGTAGCCCGGCGAACTCTCCGCCACCGTCATCGCGTTGCGGCGGAAGGTCTGGCCGCGCTTGGCCGTCAGGTCATACGCGTTACCTTCGCCGTCGATGCTCTCGGGGATTCGGTCGTAGTCGGAAATCCAGTTGCGGCCGACCGTCTTTCCGGACAGCTCGGTGATCGTCGGCCACTTCACCAGCAGGTGCATACCGCTCAGGAATCGGATGTCGTGCGTGGATTGGTTGTGCCGGCCAGGGGCCACCGTCTTGCCCAGTGCCTCAGAATGCCGGAATGCGCGCCGGAGGTCTTTCTGGCTCCAGTCACGGGCGACGTTCATCGTCATGAGAACGTGCATCATATCGGCGGGGTCGCAGATAGCCGTGTGGACCAGCCAGTTGAAGAACATATCGGAGTTGTGAGTGAGGACGCAGCCCTCCCCCGCCACAAAAAGGTGGTCCGGGGCAGCAACACAGATACACTGTGTTGGCACGGACGGTACTTTCTCCACGCTGACAATAGATCGCCGGGACACGCTGGCTTTGCCGCGCTGCGTAAGCGTCCTCAGACGGCTTTGCTTACGCTCCAGGCGGAACAAACGGCGCTCGTCACCTGGGGTGAACATTACCCGGTATGCCAGCTTACCAACGGTCTCCTTCTCGGACACCGAATGCTTAATGCCGAGGGACCACAGCAGCCGGCGCACCCCGCCTACCAGGAACGGCTCGGTGTTACAGAACTCCACCAAGCCCCGCTTGTCTGCGGAACCGTCCGTGTCCAGCAAGCCTTGCAGGAGCGCCAGTCTGTCCCCCTCGGCTGCTGTCAGGTACTCCTCGGGGATGAACTTTCTCCGGCCCTTGAGCATACCCATGCCCACTAGGGCACCAGCCACCGCATCCGAACCGCCTCTCCGGCCTGGATTGTGTCGCTTCGCAGCCAGGTAGATCGTGTACCGCCCTTCGTGGTCCATGGCGCCCCTGCAAGGCACACCAACCCCTTTAATGGCTGCCATGGTGTCGTCTATATCCTCGGCAGACGAAGCTAACCGCGCCCCGGTATTATGGCCGTCCCCGAGCCACAGGCCCAGTATATAGGGGTGGAGCGGGAGATCCCCTTCGGGACTAAATTGGAGTGCAGACGGGTTCTCCACTAGGAACCTATTACGGGGGTCCTTCTGCCGGTATGTCACCCGGCTGGCCATGTATTCCGTTGTCACGACACGCCGTTTGTTGCCGTTGCAGGAATCCAGAACAGCCCATTTGTGCCCCGCATCCGCCACGATGCTGGTGCCATCGCAGAACGTAACCCGGTAACAGTCGTGGTTGTGAAACACCTCGCTCTTAGCCAGAACCGGTGTCGGCAGCCCGGCAGAGCCAAACACCAAATCCCCTACATTCAGCTCGCCCATCGTAGTCCAACCGGTCGGTGTCGGGATCGGGGTGTCCAGCGCCAGTGCCTTCCCGGTCCTCGCGGGACCCGCGAAAATCATCCCGGTGTGATCGAGGCTGGTGAGCACCTCCATCGGCTCTACCAGATAGGGGGCGATGGTGTTGTCCCAGTAGCCGACATACGATCCGGGGTTGTTGAGGTACCGGTACTTCGCGGCCGCCTGTGCCACCGTCAGACGCTCAGGTGGTCGGACGCCCGCCGCTGTGGCTGCGATCAGCTCTTCGAGGGTCTGGAAGTTCACTCGGCGGCCTCCGCAGGCTCGGGCTCGTCGTTGCCCGAAGATGGCATGGCGCCGTCCTCGGCCACCGAAGGCTTCGTGCTGCGTTTCGTCGGCAGCTCGACCAGCATGTTGTAGAACAGCTGGAGCAGGTCGTCTGCGCGCTCGTTGATGATCTGGCGCTGTTTGGGCGTCAGGGCGTCGAGACGATCAACGTCCTCGACCCACAGGTTCACGGTGTTGCGCACCTGGAAGTTCAGGTCGCCCAGCACCTCCAGCACGTCCTCCGACCGCCACAGGTCGCGGGCGTTCTCTTCCCACTTCTGCCGCTTGAGCATAGCCGACCAGTAGGCGTCGTTGAGCATGGGCGGCAGGTCGTTGGGTCGGAGGCCCTTCACGTACTCGACGAGATCGACCTCCGGCTTCACCAGATACGGGGCCGCGTCCGCCAGCCGGTAGAGCGGGCCGCCGTTGCGCCGGCCGACGATCTCAAGGTTCGCCTTGGCCAGCTTTTTCTTGATGGTGTTTTTGTCGTGGCCGAACATCGTGGCCAACCAGTTCGAGCTCACACCGCCGTACACCTCAGAGATGTCGATGCTGATCTTTTCCTCGGGCTCGCCGGTGCCGATCAGATCGGCGTCATCCGGTGCCTTCGGTTTGGCGGCAGGCGTTTTTCGAGGGCGGCCAGGGCCTCGTTTTGGAGGTTGTGCCATGATAGGGTCCGATGGTGTCTTTCGACCCTATCATCGCGCATATCCGGTTGAGAATTCAACCAGTTAGTGAATCTGTGCCAAGACGCCCGTCGCTCGAAACTGGTTGTGCCACCAGTGTGCCGGGGGCATTTTCAGGCGAAAAAGCTGTGGAAAATCAACGCCCTTTTTCCGGTCCGTCCAGTCCGTGCTGGGCTGGTGGACCTGCGGTGGCATGATCTGCGTCACGAGGCCATTTGCCGCCTGTTTGAAGCGGGGTACGAGATTCAGGAGGTCACGCTGGTGTCAGGACACAGGGACTGGAATATGCTGCGCCGGTACACCCACTTGAAACCAGAGAGCCTACACCGGGGAACCGTAGATTAAAGTGAAAAAAGCCCCGTGGGAGGACGGGGCTGAATGACGTAAACAAGAACACTTGATTCAGTTAAAGAGGGGGACCCGCTACCGGACCAGCGAGGACCGTTAATGGGAGTGGTGGCGGGTCCCAAAATCCCCGAAGCTGGCTCCGGGGGTACCGCTGCAACTGAATCTGAATACTACCGTAGAGTTGGTGGACGAATCAACTGCTAGTTGAATGTCAGATTAAATCACCACTCGGGTGCGCATCCAGCCGTAGAGGAAAGCTCGTTGGGACCGCGTTCGTTCTGCGATCTCCAGGTAGCGCGCCCCCTGGACTGCGTTGAGAGCCCGTAGCATGACGCGCTCTCCCGTCATCCCCCGGTGGGCGAGGAACCGCTCCAGCGCATCGAGGGTGAGCCCGCCCACTCGGCCGTCAACGAAGAGGTCCTGATACCCGCTCTTGCCATTGTTGAAGCCGTTGAGCCAACGCTGGAGAAACTCGGCGGCTCGTGAAGGTCCCATGTTCACGCCGGTGTCGATCATCTCGACGCCGATGGGTTCAGACAACGCCAGCACTTTGTCAAAGCGCGGCGCCACTACATATCTGTCGCGGTAAATTCGCTCAGCAACCGCCCGTGGCATGTTGGCCATTGGCCCGCTGTAGCCGTTGGCTCGGGCGACCGATACCGTGATGCCGTACATCGTCTCGCCGCCTTTATCGGCGGGGTTATTCGAGTAGGCACCCTCGACGCGAATGATGTCGTCGATAATCTGTTTCACTTTGTCACACATTGAATATTCACCTGTTAGTTGACGGATAGAGCGCATCAAGACGGGCCAGGTCCTCCGCCCGTCGCTCCTGAAAGTATCGCTCAAGAACCGCCTTGTCCACGACGAGAACCTTACCTTCCCGGCGAACAGGCACCGGGAAGGTTTCGGCATACATACGGTTCTTGGCAGATCAACGGGTTGCGGGCCGGTACTTTGTGGCCTCGATGATCGCGTCCTGCGTCGCTTCCTTTTGCGGCAACACACTCATGACACGCTCGTCCATGGTGCCTTCTGCGACAATGTGATGGATAAAAACCGTCTGCTCCTGACCGGGGCGGTGAAGGCGTTTGTTGAGCTGCTGATACAGCTCAAGGCTCC
>Ga0209487_1000343_pt1 | contig 42599 bp, 61 predicted proteins | sample Poulit2012_FD_187524 | JGI IMG/M metagenome (GOLD analysis project Ga0209487, IMG submission 187524) | Agricultural soil microbial communities from Georgia to study Nitrogen management - Poultry litter 2012 (SPAdes) (version 2) | ecosystem: Environmental > Terrestrial > Soil > Agricultural land... | reverse complement strand
CGACCACCTTCTTCGCGCTGTTTGAATCACAGGGCGGCACCTATCGCTATTGGGTGACGGCGGTCGACACGGCGGGCAATGAGAGCGCGGCATCCTCGCGCGAAAACACGCTGACCGATCCGGGCGGATATCGCCTGTTCAGCTCGTTCCGAACGCCGTTCGAGGTGGACTGGACGACGACCGAGACGCCTGACGGCATCGTGCAGGCGGTGGTCACGCACGAGAACGCGATGCTCGAAGCGGGCGGTGTGGTGCTGCCGGTGGATACCAGCGAGGAATACGGGGAGCATTTCGCCTCGCGCGGCTGGGCCAGCGAACAGGATCAGATCGACGCGGGCTATCCGATCTACGCGCAGCCAACCCTGCCGAGCGGGGAGATCGTGCTGGAATACGATTGCGGCGTTGTCGTGCCGGGCAGCAAGGTGACGGCCGAACCGATCTATTCAGTGATCGCCGGCAGCCCGACAGTCTCGACCAATATCGAGGTGCGCGAGAGCGCGTCAGACCCGTGGACTGACCTGCAGGCGGACGAGGCCTATACGACAAATTTCCGCTTCATCCGCGTGACCGTGGACGTGGCGTCCGGCGACGATACCGGGCTGGTCAAGATTGACGAGCTGATGACCGTGGTTGCGATCGAGGTGATCACCGAGAGCGGGGCCGCGCAGGTGACGGCGAACCCGACAGCGGTGACGCCGGATGAGCCGTTCATCGACATCTCAAGCATCGTGGTTTCGATCGCTGACGGGCAGCGCGGCTATGCCGGCGTCGATTGGGATGACGAGCCCGACAGCTTCAATCTCTACGCGTGGGATCTGGACGGCAACCCGATCAACGCTCTTGTCAGTTACACGATTACGGGGAGCTAGATGGCAGACTTCAAGGACTTTCTCTCGACCGATGGCTATCTCGCCCGACTGGCGCGGCTGAACGAGATCAAGACAGCGCTCGCGCAATGGCTGTCGGTCGGCTCGCACAGCAACGTGCCCGAGGGCGCAATCCGCTGGTCGCAGTCGCAGAAGCGGTGGGAGGTATATTCCGGCGGCACATGGGGCGCGCTGGAGACCGAATACAACGTCAACGTCAAGCAGCTGCAGGGCGCGGAGCCGAACACCGCCGTCAGCAACAACAGCATCGTCAAGCGGACGGGCACCGGGCAAGTCAAGGCGGCCAATCCATCGGCCAATGACGAGGTGACAACGCGGGCATTCTCGGACTCACGCTATGTGCGGCAGGCCGACCTCGGAGAGAGCGGCGGCCTGACCGTCGAGAACGCGGCGAAGTTGGGCGGGCAGTTGCCTGCCTATTACCGGAACGCGAACAACATCAATGCGGGCACCTTGCCGCTGGCAAGGGGTGGCACTGGCGCAGCGAGCGCAGCAGCGGCGCGCTCAAGCCTCGGCATCGACAAGGCTTTCGTGGATGGGCTCGGCATCAACGCCAGCACTTTGGATGGCAGCGACAAGGCCTACTACCGCAATGCAAGCAACCTGAATGCAGGCACTGTCAATGCCGCTCGCCTGCCGAGCCATAGCGATGCGGTATGGGAAGCTGGGACCAACACCACGCGCGCCGCGCCAACGCCGGCGCAGGTGCGCAAGGCAGTGGAGGCACTGGGGGCGTTTGGCGAAGGGTATGAACTTGTCGATGTGACCGCTGCGCGCAGTCTTGGAACCGCATATCACAACGCGACCAATCACCCAATCTTCCTTGGTTTCCGCTTTGACAACGCAAGCGGCGCCAACACCGTTCTAGAGATATCCGATGATGGGGAGAACTGGCTTCCGGTAATAAACTTGGGAGGCTCCAATACACACATCGGCAAGACTGGCTCTGCCATCATTCCTGCCGACTGGCACTATAAATTCACAGGGAGCATGAGCAAAACCTTCATTACCGAGGTGCGTCATGTATGAGCACGGCTTCTTCCACCCCTCGCGCGGCTACTGGCAGACGATTGGCACACCCTCGCCGGAGACTGTCGCGGGCTATCCTGAAGGCACCGTAGAGGTGCCGCTGAAACCGGGCGCTGATTACGAATGGGATGGCGCGGAATGGCAGCACAACCCGCCGCCCGAACCCACACCCGAAGAGCGCCGCGCGGCCCTCCCGCCCATCACCGCCCGTCAGCTACGCCTGACGCTGATCCGCGCTGGTATCTCGCTGGCCACGGTCGAGGCGGCAATCGAGGCCATCCCTGACGAGGCAGCAAGAGACGAGGCGCGAGTCGAATGGGAGTATGCCTCGCACTATGAGCGTCTGCACCCGCTGATGGCGCAGGTAGCGAGCGCGCTCGAACTGACTGACGAGGCGGTTGACGCCCTCTGGGACCAGGCCCTGACCGCCTGACCCTCTCGCGCCACGGCGCACAATCCAAAACAACAAACTGACGTGGAGGGAGTATGCCGGGAGCATATTCTAGCGGCTATTCTGGTGCCTACGGCTCCGGCCCGTCTGGCGTCATCACCGCTACGCCGCCATCGCGCATCTACGTCGTCACGCATGGCGACGAGGCGTCGTGCATCAATAAATTCCAGCCGAAAGACCCGGACGCAATCCTTGATTACGGGTTTGACTGGAGCGGCTGGCTGGCTGCGGGCGAGAGCATCGCCAGCCACGAAATCATCGCAGACAATATCGAGACTGACACGGGCGCATCTTTGGGCGGCGTCGTGACCGTCTGGACCTCGGGCGGGCAGAACCTGACCACGGCCCGCATCACCTGCCGCATCACAACCGACAACATTCCAGCGCGCGCTGACGAGCGCACCGCGCTGATCCGCATCCGCGAACGCTAGGAGGCCCGCAATGGCAAAAGTTTCCCGCAGCAAGTTTCTTTCTGACCTCCAGAGCCGCATTCGCGACAACGAGGAGGGCGCGATCACGCCGGAGGTGCATCGGGCGGTGGAGACCGACCTTGCCGAGAGCGCCGTCTGGCATGACGAGGTGGGCACGGCGGCGCAATCCGACGCTGGAGATTTCGCCGCCGCCAGCCACCAGCACACCGCATTGGACGTGACGGATTTCGCTACCGAGTCTCGCGCCGTCATCAGCAATACGCTGACCGCCGGCGCGAACGTCACTCTGACCCCGGACGGCGAGACGATCAGGATTTCCGCATCCGGCGGCGGTGGTGGTGGTGGCGGGGATATGGACGCCGCGATCTACGATCCGACCGGGATCGGCGCGGATGCTTTTGCGCGTTCCAATCACACCGGCACTCAGGCGATTGCGACAGTGGCCGGACTGCAAGGCGCGCTCGACGGCAAGGCGGCGTCGGAGCACACCCACACGCTGGCGCAGATTACCGATGCGGGAAGCGCCGCCAGCGCGGCAACAGGCGATTTCGCGACAGCCGCGCAGGGCGAGCTCGCGGACAGCGCCGTGCAGCCCGGCGACCTCGCAACCGTGGCAACCAGCGGCGATTACGGCGACCTATCCAACACGCCGGAACTCGACTTTGCCCCGGCATCCCATGTCAGCGACACCGACAACCCGCACGGAGTCACGGCTGCGCAGGTCGGGCTCGGCAGCGTCGACAATACCGCAGACGCCGACAAGCCGATCTCGACAGCCCAGCGAGCAGGACTGCTGGCGGTCGTCAACCACGGCACGAGCGCAGCAACCGCCCGCCCGCCCGGCGCAACGGCGGTCTACTGGATCGGCTCGGTCGAGCCAGCCAATGCGGAGGATCATGACCTCTGGCACGATACGGCGGGGGGCGCGTGATGTTGTTTCGCAGGCAGGGCGGCGCGTGGCTCGATGGCGTTTCGACGGTCGGCGGCCCGCCGGTCAGGGTGCGCCATCTTGGCGAGTGGGTCGGCGGTGTCGTCTATGACGACACGGACGACACGATTGTTGATTTCATCTGGACCGGCGCGCAGAGCGAGGATGGCATTGTCGTCTCGACAAAGCTGGCCGTGCCGGACGGCACCATGGCGCGCCTCGCGGTCTCGCCGCACGAGGATTTCTCGGCTGATGTGGTTTTCGGCCCGGAGGCAGAGGTAACCGATAGGCTGATCAAGCTCAGCGCGGACGGGCTTGATGCGGATGCGCAATATCACTGCGCCGTGCGCGTGGAGGACACGGTTTATCTCAAAAAGCGGGGCCGGTTTTCGACCCTGCCAATGGCAGGCGAGCCAAAGAGCTTTGTCCTGACATTCGGCTCCTGCTCTCGGATTGCCTACGACACCCAGACCTATGCGCGGATGCAGGCGCGGGATCCGATCGCGTTTATCCATCTCGGGGATTGGCTGTATCCTGACTACACCGGGGCAGACGCCTCACGGTGGATTAACGAGATAACAGCAGCGTTTGGAGACCCTGTCCGAAGCAAAATGCACCGGCAGATCCCCACCTATTACATGTGGGACGATCACGATTTCGGAGCAAATGACAGCTACGGATTCGAAGCGGATGGCACGCCGGTCGCATACCGCCAATCTCGTCTTGACGGGTATCGGGATTTGGTCCCGCACCCGGATCTGGCCAGTGAGGGTGCAGATTCCCCAATCTACTATCACGTCGATATTGGCCGGGTCCGTCTGGTGGTCTGTGATGGGCGATCGGCACGCCACATAAAAACCAAGCCCGATGACGGCACTAAATCAATGCTCGGCCCTGAGCAGGTTGCGTGGCTGAAAACCCAGTTTGACTGGCTCGCCGCCAATCAGGACCGCGCCATGATCTGGGCCAACACAATGCCGTGGATCGGGGCGGCGAGCGAGGGAGAGGATTACTGGGCCGGGTATGCGGCCGAGCGCGCCGAGCTTGTGGATTATTTCACCGGTGTCACTGGTCCCGGCAATGTTTCCGATAGGGTCGTCATGATTTCCGGGGATGCCCACATGCTCGCCTATGACGATGGCAGTAATGCGCCCGGGGGCATCCGCGTCTGTCATGCAGCGCCTCTCGGCAACGGAAACAGCCAAAAAGGCGGACCTTACAGCGGCGGGAAAGTCGTCTCGTCAAACTATCAATATGGTGTGCTGACGTTCACTGATGCAAACGGCGTGCTGGCCTGCGAGTTCACGGGCTATCGGGCCGATACGGACGTCGCCACGATCCAGAGCGGCACCTTCGAGTTGATTGAATTGCTGACGGATGAGCCGGGGGCGATGGCAGCACCGTCCGTGGCCAGTAACCCTGAGGGCGAGATCGAGGTGACATTCGTCCCCCCGACAAAGCCGGGGAATGCGCCGATCACGCGCTACGACCTGCGGCACTCTGTGGATGAGGTCAGTTGGGCCACCATCCAGGACATTTCGAGCCCGTATATTCTGGCTGAGGATCCCGATGTGGAGCGCTATATCCAGACACGAGCGGTCAACTCATACGGGCCGGGGCCGTGGTCGCTATCGAGTCTCTACAAACCGGTGCCCGCCGGGAATGTCATAATCGACGCGGCTCTTGACGCAGATTTCGACGTCGACAACCCGGAGTTTTATGCCGATCTCGTCGTGCTCAATGGCTCCCTGACGGTAGCCGATACGGTCTGGGGCGATCTCGATGTGCCGGCTGGTGGCCTGTGCGTCGACAAGTCCGCAAGCTATCCGACGCTCTATATCCCAGCGTCCACCTGGCCAGCAGGAACGTACCGCGTCCGGACCAAGATGATAGTTGGGATGGGTCACGATGGCACTGTTCGCAATTGGACGACCGGCAGGGTGGGGCATGTTGTAGCGACGACCGAATTGAGCCGGGTGGAAAGTATGTACGTGACGCCTCCGATTGTGATCCAGCCTAATGAGCCTGGCTCCCCTTATGTCCAGGACATTGATTATTCGTGGGCGCATGACGGCGAATCGGACCGCTGGCTGATGTTCCTGAATCGGACAAACGTTGGCAGCACTAGCGGGGGCGATGTGATCCTCGCTGACAGGCTGCTAATCACCAGAGACGACTAGCCAACGGCAATCTGACCGCCCGTAGCCGCTCACCTGTGACACGCAACCGCGCTTGTCACTCACCAAACCCATTCCCATGATACACAAATGGAGGCGCTGATGCGCGTCGATATCTGGTGGCATGCCGGGCCGGGCACGGTCTGGCAGGATGGCCACCTACTCAATCTGCCCGTGCTGGGCGAGCCTGAGCATAGCTATCTCTCGATCGATCTCGAGAGCGATGATCTGTCGGCGGTGCCGCCGCTCCCCGATTATCCCATTGCGTGGTGCGACCCGCATGTGACGGTGCGCTATCACGTGATCCAGATCGGCGGGCGGGTGCCGGACTATCCGGGCAAGCGCATCTTTGCTCATGCGCGCGAGCCTGTGTTCGTGCCGCCCGGCATGCAGATCGTGTTCTCGCTCGACGAATGACCCTCTCAAAAGGCGCGTCCATCGCGCTCCGCCGGCTGGCTGAGCCGCGCGCGGTCCTGATCGGCCACCCGGACTGTCCGGGCGCGGTGGCCGTCGCCAAGAGCAGCGCGGTTGTCCGGCGCTTCCAGATCGAGGTGTTCCGCGAGCTGGCCGAGGCCGGGCTGATCCAGCGGCGCCCCGGCAAACTCTTGGCAGTATGGGGGATATCCGATGCTGGACGAGCTGCTGTTTGGGCTCTCCGACGACGAGGAGTTCCTGGTCGCGGAGTTTCTCGACGCGATCCGAGCGCCGCAACCGATCAAGGGGCTGACGCCCTCGCAAAGCCGCTTGGTCTTAATTTTGCAGGCCGCGCGCGGGAGAATCCTATCGAAGCCTTTTCTGGTTGATGCGCTGGCCAAGGATATGGCCGCGCCATCCGACCTCAAACTGATCGACGTGATGATCTGCCAAATCCGCCGTCGTCGCCCTGACCTCAGCCCGCACATCGAGACCGTCTGGGGCCAAGGCGTCCGCTGGATCGACAACCCCACCATAGGAGACTGACATGCCGCAGAGGATAAATACCCCGCGACAGACCTCACACAAAGCATGGGCCGCCACTCTGGCGGCTTTTTTTGTGGGCGGCCTTACGGCGATCCTTGCCCGGTGGGGGCTGCATCTCGGGCCGGAGGAGGCTGCGGCCCTGACGGTGCTCCTGTCGTCCGTGGCGAGCGGCGCCGCGGCCTACATCAAGCGCAATTACCTCCGATGATCCCGAGCATTCTGCGAGCGGCAACTCGGCGGGTGGCGGTGGTGGCGGCGATCGCCGTGCTCGCCTGCATCGGTGCGGGCGTGGCCATTGGCTGGCTGCTGTGATCGCTTTCATCACCGGCTTTCTCGCTGCCCCCATCATCGCCCTGCTCCGTGCGCTGGCTGCCGACTGGCGGCGCGATCGGGCGCTGCACGAGGCAGGCCGGGCCGAGGCCGAGCGCGAGGCTGCCAAAGATGCACTTGAGACAAGGAGACGGGCCGATGAAGCTGCGCGCGCCTCTGCTGCTGATAGCCGCCCTGTTGATGGCCGGTTGCGGGGCCACGGGCGGTTACGCGACGACTGACGGGGCCGTCTGCGACTCCCTCCGGCCCGTCCTGCCAACATGGTCGATCCATGACACCGAGCAAAGCAAGGCCGAGGCCCTGCTGTTTCTTGACGTATTCCAAGCCATCTGCGGAGACGACTAATTGCCAGAAGAAGCAGACAAGGTTTTCTCCGCGTTCTGGCGCGGGTTCCGCGCTTTCATCGCGCGCATTCTGCCCGTCATCACCGCGTTCGGCCTGACATATGGCGCGATTGACCGCTTCTGGGGCGAGACGATCAGCGCCTGGAAGGCCGTGCCGGAGAGGCTGGACCGGATCGAGGCGCGCTTAGGGGAGGTGCCCGAGCTCCCTTTCGTCGAGTTCATGCCGACAGCGCGGATGTGGCCAGAGACCGTGCAGGCGGGCGATACCGTGCGGATCGTCTATGTGCTGCGGCGCAACCGCGACTGCGCCATGACGGTGGACAGGCAGTTTCAGCGCGTGAGTGCGTCCAGCATCGACCCTGCGCTCAGCACCACGGAGCGCGCCGCCACGCCGCCTTTGACTGTCGGCTATGAGGTTTTCACCGTGCCGCTGTCGATCCCTGCCAGCATCGGGCCGGGGCTTTATGCCTACAAGCCCGTCCTCAGATGCGAGGGCGAGCAGCCCGTCGAGCCTCCGGCCGTGTTTTTCGAAGTGGTTTCGCAATGATCCCCATCGACGCCAGCACGCTCTATGCCATCGCGCCGCGCTTTTCGGGCGCGAACCATGCGCGCCAGACCGCAATCATCAGCGCCCTTGCGCCCCACCTGTCGCGGGTGCTGGCCGAGTATGGCATCACCACGCGGCTGCGGGTGGCGCACTGGCTGGCGCAGATCTGCCATGAGAGCGCGGGCCTGCGCACCACGGAGGAGTTCGCGAGCGGTGCCGCCTATGAGGGGCGCAAGGACCTTGGCAACACGCACCCCGGCGACGGCATCCGCTATAAGGGGCGCGGGCTGATCCAGTTGACCGGGCGAGCGAACTATCGCGCGATCGGGGCGCGCCTTGGCGTGGATCTCGAGAGGCATCCCGAGCGGGCGGCAGAGCCGGTGCTGAGCCTGCGCATTGCCTGCGAGTATTGGGACAGCCGGAACATCAACCGTCATGCCGATGCGGATGATCTGATCGCGGTGACGCGTGCCGTGAACGGCGGGCTGAATGGCCTCGAGGACCGGCGCCGCTATCTCGCCCGCGCGAAGGCCGCACTGCCGCCAGATACGTCCTGGGACAGCCTTGACGATTGGCAGGCGCCCATGCCCAAGCCGAAGCCGGAACCCGACCGCCCCGGCTTCTGGGCGCGGCTGTGGCAGTGGATGAGGGGGATGTTCGCTTAATTGGCATTTGTGCCGTATTTTGTGCGCCGCCTTTCGCGCTCCGTTCGCATTCTGCGCATCGTGCGCCCCCTGTAACCTCTTGAAACGCATGTATTTATTGCGTTTCTGGCATTTGGGCGCTCGGACTCTGACGTCAGTCGGCGGTCCTCTCACCCGCCTTCCGCCGCAGCCATCCGGCGGCCATGGAGATGGCACCGGCTGCGGTGAGCCACGTGCTGATCCCAGCGGCAACGCCAACCCCCAGCATCATGCCCAGCCAGAGCATGTTCCCCGTGCTTGCGACGACCACGACTGTGTCCATCACGCGTCCTCCGGCAGAGAGCTGGCGGGCCTCTCACCCGCCTGTCTGGTCACCGTGGGATCATCTATCAGGGACGTCCTTTCGTTAGATTTGTGGGGCGGCGTTGTCGGCGCCCCGGCCCCGGACTGCCCGGAGCCTCCATCAGCCCGCGCCAGATCGCGGGTGTCTCTCAGCGCGTCTAGAAACGCGATAACGGCGTCCTCTCCCTCCTCGCCGCCAGCAGCGTGGAGAGCCTCCTGCACGGACGCATATGGCAGTCGGGAGATCAGGAGAGCCGCGTCTGCGGCTGTGCTGATCCGGCGGTGGTTCCCATTCCAGCTATCCACCAGCCGCTCAGCCAGTTGCTGCTGAAGCGCTTTCGCCTGCCCTCTTTCCAAGCCGAGGTTCTCTCGCAGAGGCCTCGCCCAAAAATCGGCAACCGCGCATTTCTGGCCGTCCGCATCTGTCGCGTATACGACAATCACACCATCCTGATCGCGCATCCACGACAGGGTGATTTGTGGTCTGTCAGTCATTTTCCTTCTCCCGCAGCGCGCCGCCATCAATCAACGCATCAACGGCGATGGCGTCGATGCGGGAAAGCTCGCGCTCAATGTCTCTGCAGCCTGTCTCGGCAATGCGCTCCAGGGCGCGGCGATAGATGTCGCGCTCGCCTTCCACCTGGTCGATCAGATCGAGCGCCCGCAGCAGGGCGTCGAGCGATGATCCATCCCCGCGCTCGAATTGAGATCCGTGGAATGTCAGTCGCTGCCGGAGCTTCTGGCGCTCATACCTTGTCATGCTGCGATCCTCTCTGCTGCCCAATTGCCCCATTGCTCGGCGGCGGCTGCTGCCATGCCCGGATAGCTCCGGCTGCGGACCTTCCATCTGTCAGGGCCTGGGGAAGCGTGGTGGACTCTCGGCTCGCGTCCATCGACAATGTCTGTCGGCTCCAGGAGAGGCAGCCCTTTGAGCCAGAGGCAGGTGGCCTTTGTCTCGCCATGCCCGAACATCCACGGCTGGACGATCTGATCCGGCTTCCGCCAAAGCGTTGACAGGATGGACACCGGATTTTCTATGGCGATCATCGGGATGTCCGCCTTGGCCAGCATCATCACGAATGCCGCGCCCGCATACTGCCGCCCGTCCAGTCTCTTTTCCGAGAACCAGCGCGCGCCACTGACTGCAAGGTGGTCGCAGGGCGGGTGTGCGATCATCAGATCCCACGGATAGTCCAGGACATCCCGCACATCCCCCTGATAGTGCGGGCCGGGGCTTTCGGTTGGCAGGAAATCGCAGGACATTGCTTCATGCCCGCGCTCCAGGAATGCGTCGCGCATCACCCCGGAGAACTCGCAGGCGATCAGGACTCGCATCGCGTCACTCACGGCGCACCACCGTGCCGTCGAGGCGCTCGATGATGGCGGCATCAATCCTCATGCTCTTCCTCCGATGCTCCACAGCCCGAGCAGCCCGAGCGCGCCGGTCAGGAGAGACCAGACGGAGCCGGGGAGCGGGATGGGTGACGGTTGCGGTTGCGGGCCCGGCGCGCGGACGGTGAAGCTATCGCCGCCCCATGAGGCGGGGCCGGCGCTACCGAGGCTCGCATGCCGAATTTCAGGCTTGCTGACGGGCGCGGACCATGCCGGCGCGGGCTTGGCCTTGACCGGCACGGGCGGGCGCGGGGCCCAATTCGAGCAGGTCCTGATATTGGCGATGCGATAGGTGTAGCCGCCAAACTCGACGTGCAGCTCATCGGTCACATGATGCCGATCGCCGTCAGCCAATTGATAGATGCGTTCGTCCCAGCGGGCTTCACCGCCAACGGCGTATGACATGCCGATGAAGATGTCGCCGGGCCGGGCGATGCCCTCGACCTGCTTGGCCTCGCCAGCGAGGATGCGCTGGGCGACGGGCTGCGGGATGGTGCCTTCGCGAGTCATCTGGTCCAGCGCCCACTCCAGCGAGCAGGCACCGGCGCAAGGTGACGTGCCGGGCGTCCACTGCACCGCCCCTGTGAGGATCGGGGCAGCGATAGCGGCAGCAGGCAGCAGGGCCGCGATGATAGCAGCGCGGGCGATCATGGCTCGCGCTCCGAGAGGGAGGCGCGGGCCTTGCGCATCAAGCGCAGCCGCCGTTCTGCATCGCGCATGGTGATGCCGCAGGACAGTAAATCATCATAACTGGAGAGCAGCGACGCCACGACCAAGCTGATGGATGCCGGGTTCCCGTAGCGCATTACCCATTCGGCGCCCCCGTCCTCGAATGACCGAGGGTCAATGATGGTGGCCCCTGCCCCCTCTCCGAGCTCGACTTCCGCTGTCATGCCTTGCGCCGCCTTGGGGTCGTATTGATTGGCAGCCAACAACTGCTCGATCTCCGCAGCCTGGGCGTCGATCACGTCGAGGGCGGTGAGGTAGTCGCGCTTGAGGTCGGGGGCGACGGCGATCAGGCGGGCGTTGGCTCGCTGCTCGCTCTCGAATGGCTCATCAAAACCGGCCTCTATGCGAGCCACATCTACCTTGCCGGCTTTCCATCTCTGGGCGTCCGTGACACAGATTCGATCCTCGGCGCTCGCCCAGTCTGCACCCCACGGACCAGACGTGTGCCCCTCAAGCGCGGCCAGCCTCTCCCGCTCTTTCGCTGTGTCGATGGTCATGGCTGGCCTCCAAAAAGGCTGGCGAACGCCCCCAGCGCGTAGGGCAGCAGCGGCAGGGAGCCGAGCATCACAGCGAGCGCAACGGCGTCTGCTGCGAGGGCAGCGGGCGGGATGGTCGCCAGGATGGCGCGGAGGCGGGCGGTCATTCCAGGCCCTCCCCAACCTTGAACTTGATTGGGCCAAGGCAGGCTATGCGACCAACACCCCGACAGACGTAAGCCGCATCATGCTCCTGATGGACGGACACCTTGTAGATTTCGCGGGCGTCGTCGTGGAATACGTTCAGCCAGATCTCGTGCTCTTCGGGAACGTTGATGAGGTCGTGCGGCCCTGGAACGTCGTGGCGCTGCCTTCCAGAGGCGAAGTAGCTCCTCATCACCTCCTCGCCGGGAAGGGCGGCAGAGCTTTCGACAAGCGCAACAATCGTCGTGCCTGAGGAATGCCGCCGATCTGTGCAGATGATCCTCGCCTTACGACCATCAATCGTCTGTACGGGTTTTGTCGGGTCGAAGGTCATCATGCGCCTCCTGCAATATCGTCGGTGATCCAGCGGGCGGATTTGAGCGCCCGGATGGCGTCGAGATCGTCGGCAATCTCACCGCCGAACTCGCGACCCTCGAAGTCGAATTTGTATTCGGTGACGCGCCGACTGCTGATGCAGACGAGCAGGCGCTCGACCTCGGCCAGCGCCTCATTCAGCGCGGCAACATCGCGGTCGTGATTGTCCAGATTGTAGCTGCGAGAGCCGTTGACCCAGCGCTCGCTTTCCTCGTTCATGGCGTCGCCGAGCAGGTGCTTCGCGAGCAGCTGGCCCGCGCGGAAGCGGGGCGATGCACAGGCAGGATCGTGGCGGCTCATGACGCATCCTCCGGCTGGTATTTGTCGAGGGTGTTGATGACGCCATCGAGGGCGTCGATCAGGGCAAAGCGATCACGGCCGGCGGGGAAGCCCCTGCGGATCAGCGAGCGGGCCATGATGGCGTTGGCCAGCGCGGTGTGGAGGTCGGCGCGGGTCATGACAGGTCCCCCGCCTGCGCGAGTGCACCACCGGCGCAACCACGGGCCGCGTAGGCATCCTGCAGCGCCACCTGCTCGCCTTTGAGGGTCGCAAGCTCATCGCTGCTGTCGGGGATGGCGAGCGCGAGGATGGCAGGCGCGAACAGCACCAGGCCGACGCCCATTGCCACCTGATCGCGGGTGCGGGCGTCCTGCTGCTCTTTCGTCACCGCTGCGAGACGCTCGCTGTTGGCCGTCAGGGCTGCGTCAAGCTCGGTGCAGGAGACGCCAGCGTATTTCGTTGGCGAGACATAGCTGGCTGCAATCTGCTCGGGCGCCTTTGCGCAGGCCGCGACGGCAGTGAGAGCAAGGGCAGCGATAACGGGGCGGATGTTCATTGCGGGTCTCCCTCTGTGATGCCGCAAGGGGCGGCTGATGGGGAGTGATCGTAATGGACGATTTGTCTATCGTCAAGATAAAAAAGGGACGAAATGTCCACTCAATGAGATTCAGGAAATCCAGAAGCTAGTGGACGAGGCGGCAAGGCGGGGGATTAGTGTCGATCAGGTCTGCTCGGAGTCGTTAGCATCCAAGATGCGATCGCGAAGCCCGTCCAGGCAGAACGATCGATACCCAGCGCGTCTGCAATTTCTGCCGGACGCAATTCGAGCGCGTTCCGCACGCGGATCAGTCGGCGTGCAATCGCATCCGGGTCAATCCCGTGTCGCTTTGGTATTCTACCCATGTGGGCAGTCTGCCCACTAGGGAGTCGAGAGCAATCGACGGTTAGTCCACCATTGACTACGGACAAAACGTCCTTTACCAATTCTCCCATGAACAGCTTTCGGGATATCATCACTGTCTGGCCAACCCGGCGCGAAATGGCGCTGGAGCTGGGGGCCGGAACAACCGTGGATCGTGTCCACAAGTGGCACCAACGCAATCACATCCCCGGCGAAATGGACGTCCATTTGGTCCCGGCGCTAGCGCGTCGCGGGGTCAATGTTTCGTTCGAGCAGTTGGCCCGAATGAGGGCCGACCGCGTCAGCTCCACCTCCGGTGAGGTCGCCTGACATGGCGGGCCTCGCGCTCTCATCGCCTGCTTCTCCTTCAAATGCCTTGGACCGGCAATTTGAAGGAGAGCATAAGATGACTTCCATAACTGGCAGAATTGCTGCCCAACATCAGAAGGTTAGCCGAGACCTTGCTGCTCGCGCCCTCTGGTCTGCATTTCCATCACGATCCGAAAGCGAATTGTTCGAGCGCGCAACGGGGTGGCGCCCATGACTCGCCCCGCCGCCTCTCCAGGCATGCGCGTCCGCATCATAGGGCATCTGCGCGACGGCTATGGCGCGGATGATATCGCCGTCCGTCTCCGCCAGCATCCGGGATTCGTCCGCCGCGTCATTGCCGAGCTGCGGGCCGAGGGCGTGTTCAAGCAGCCCGGATTTTTCCGACCGGCAACGTGGGGCCGGCCATGACGGCCCTCACCCTTTCTGCCTCCCGCCGCGCTACGGGCTTCGCCTCTTGGCCCGCTGCTCGCGTGGCGGCAACTGGCCGGGGCGTGACTCCCTCGCGTCCCGGCCTCTTTCCCATTCGGGGGCGCGCTTATCCTCCCATGGCCGATCTGCCCGGCCTCACGCGTCGATGTCTCACCCGTGGTGCCCCGGTCGGATCATCACCACGGGATCGAGGCCAATCCGGAGCGCGCGGCAAGAGAACACCGGAAAATCGACACATGGCAGCGCGAGCGGGCGGCGAGACAGCCCGCAACAGATTTGAGGACAGTGAATTGATGGACGTAATCATCGGCATCGACCCCGGCCTGACTGGCGCAATCGCGGTGCTCAATGGCGGCACTGTCGAAATGCACGACATGCCGACCGTCACAGCGACAAAGGGCCGGGCGGAAATCAATCACCACGAGCTTCTGGCCATCCTGCGCCGCGCCGAGGGCAGCGTCGTCTGGCTGGAGCGCGTCGGCGCCATGCCCGGCCAAGGCGTCACCAGCATGTTCCGCTTCGGGCAGGTTCTGGGCGCGATCGAGATGGCCTGCGCCGCCTGCTCCCTGCCCGTCAGATACGTCACCCCCGCCGTCTGGAAGCGCCATTTCGGGCTGGTGAGGGACAAGGATGCAGCGCGCGGTCTGGCCCTGCAGCGGTTCCCTGACTGCGCCAATGACCTGCGCCGGAAGAAGGACGCCGGGCGTGCTGAAGCGGCCCTGATCGCGCTCTACGGACGGGAGACCGCCAATGCCTGACCGCGCCCGCATCCTCGATGAAGCCAAGCGCCTGACGACGCAGGACCGCAACAAGGATTACGGCGATCCGGTCGCAACGCATGCCGAGATCGCGACGGGGTGGGAGGTCATCCTCGGCACCCAGGTGACCGCCCGTCAGGTCGCCCTCTGCATGGGATGGCTCAAGACCGTGCGCGCCTGCCACTCGCCACACCTGGTCGACCACTACGCAGACGGCGCCGCCTATCTGGCGATCGCAGGTGAGTGCGCGCTGGCGGCAGAGAAATGAAGAACAGAGGCGGGGGTTCGGAAGTGCTCCACACAGGCTGCCCCCGCCTCACCCTGAAGAAGCCAAGTGGAGCAGAAGCCAGGTGGAGCAGATAATGGCCTTCAAGATCATCAAGGCATCCGACAGGATGCAGGAGCGAGGCGGCATCAAGGCCGCGATCTTTGGCCCAAGCGGTGTTGGCAAGACAACCTTGCTGAAAACCCTGCCAAAAGACGGCGTCCTCTTTTTCGATTTAGAAGCCGGAGACCTCGCCGTCGAGGGCTGGGAGGGTGACAGCATTCGCCCCCGCACATGGGAGGATTGCCGCAATCTCGCTGCCCTGATCGGCGGGCCGAACCCGGCACTCCGCGAGGATCAGCCCTACAGCCAGGCGCATTTCGATCACGTCAACAAGGATGGCGCGGCGGAAGCGCTGAAGCCCTATCACACGATCTTCATCGACAGCATCACGGTTGCAGGGCGGCTCTGCTTTCAGTGGGCATCAGGCCAGCCCGATGCATTCTCCGAGAAAACCGGCAAGCCTGACACGCGCGGCGCCTATGGGCTGCACGGGCGTGAGATGCTCGCATGGCTCGGCCACCTGCAGCACGCCCGCGATCGGAACATCATCTTCGTCGGCATCCTTGATGAGCGCGAGGATGATTACGGCCGCAAGAACTGGGTGCCTCAGATCGAGGGCTCCAAGGTCGGCCGCGAGCTGCCCGGCATCGTCGATCAGGTCATCACAATGCAAACCCTCTCGACAGATGAGGGGCAGCAATATCGCGCGCTGATCTGCACCGGACCGAACCCATGGCGCTACCCGGCCAAGGATCGTTCGGGCCGGCTCGAGCAGGTCGAGGAGCCGCATCTCGGGAGGCTGTTCGACAAGATCCGGTCCGGCGCCCGCCGCGACGCGCATGTCACCGAGATCCCGTCGCAGAGCGATGAGGAAGCGGCATGATGAACATGAAGCCCGCGGATGAACTTCTGATGATCCGCCACCGGATCAAGGAGATGCAGGAGCGCGAGGCGCACCTGAAGGCCGGGATCGCCTCCGGAGAATTCGAGGCCCATGGCAACTTTGCCGTGGCCTCGGTCACGAAGCGCACAAACCGGCGCTTCGATCGCAAGGCCGCCGAAGCGGAGCTTGGCAGCCTGTCAGCCTTCGACGTGGAAACGGAAAGCACCGTTGTCCGCATCGAGGAACTTCAAGACCCGACCACAGCCTGAAAGGAGCAAAGGCAATGAGCTGGATGGATTTCAACACCGCTGAAGAGCAGCAATCCTTCGATGTGATCCCGCACCGGACGCCGGTGAAGGTGCACATGAAGATCCGGCCGGGCGGTTATGACGACCCCGCGCAAGGCTGGACAGATGGCTGGGCGACCCGGTCCGACGCCACCGGTGCGGTCTACCTGAGCGCCGAGTTCACGGTCATCGGCGGCCGCTACAACAAGCGGAAAGTGTTCTCGAATATCGGCCTCTACAGCCCGAAGGGCCCTCGCTGGGGGAATATGGGCCGCACCTTCATCCGGGCGGCGTTGGAAAGCGCGCGCGGCGTGAAGGCCGATGATGCGTCCGACAGGGCCATGCAGGCGCGCCAGATCAGCGGTCTTGGCGATCTGAACGGGCTGGAATTCTGCGCGATTGTCGAGGTGCAGAAGCCGAGCGAGCAACAGATTGCTGCCGGCTACAAGGACGACCGCAATGTCATCCAGAACGCCATCGGCGTCGAGCACAAGGAGTATGCCGCGCTGATGGGTGGCAGCGGGAGCGCGCCGGCGCCTGCCAGCCACCCTGCGCAGGCAGCCGCTGCAAGCGCGTCCTCGGCGAGCAAGCCGGCATGGCTCGACTGAAGCAGGCCAGCCGGAAGGGGGTGCGAAAGCAACCCCCTTCCCCTGCCGACCAGGCAGACGCCCAAGCCCTCGATCGAGCGGTGCAATGCATGATCGAGGGGGCCTTGAGCGAGTGGGACCATACCCGCCCGCTCGGGAGCTTGAACAGGGACGATCTGCGGAGACTAGCGAGCGCAGCCATTACGGGCTGGGTTCTGGAGCGTGCCGAGATGGCCGCCGCCGGAAATGACGAGATCATGGACGAGCTTCTGTTCGCCGGATGAACGTCAAGGGAGCAGATTGATGAGAATTCCATCACAAGAAGAAAAGGTGCAGGCGATCCTCGATGCCCGCGCACCTGTCGCTGAATACCTCGCATCGATCGGCAAGGTCGACGCATTCGAAAGCTTCACCCGAGATGAAATCTGTGGGCTGATCCGTGTCGCGCAGGAAGGCGTGCAGGCGTCCCTACGGCGGCAAGTCGGCGATGCGTTCGCCGATCAGATTCCGTTCTAGGGGGTGCGGGAGTGCTGGATTTTAACCCCAAAAGCATCCTCGGCGAGCGCTTCGTTGCGCTGATTGACGGCGCCATAGACCGCAACGCCAACAATGAACGCCGCCGGGATTACCTCGGCGGCTCTGCCATCGGCGAGCCCTGCGCGCGCCGGCTGCAATATGAGTACCTCGGGGCGCCAAAGGACGAAGGGGCGGGCTTCTCGCCCCGCGTCCGGCGCATCTTCCGACGCGGTCATGAGTCCGAAGAATGGATGATCGGCTGGATGCGGGATGCCGGATTTGACCTGCGAACGCGCGGCAAGGATGGCCGCCAGTTCGGGTTTGAAGACTGCGACGGCCGCTTCAGGGGCCATTTCGACGGCGTCATTGTCGGTGGCCCTGACGGGTTCAAATACCCGGCGCTGTTCGAGGCCAAGTGCCTTGGCGACAAGGGCTGGCGGCAGCTATCCCGCCATGGGGTTGCCAAGGCGTATCCGCACTACGCCGCGCAGGTCGCGATCTATCAAGCCTATGGGCAGCTAGCAGAAAACCCCGCTTTCTTCGTCGCCCTGAACGCGAACGACATGGCGATCCACTGCGAGCTGGTGCCGTTCAACCAGCAGCTTGCACAGGAGAGCATCGACAAGGCCGCGCGCATTCTGACCGCCTGCGACCACGGCGAAACCCTGCCCCGGATCGCTGCCGAGCGCGACAGTTTCGCCTGCCGGTTCTGCCCATTCCAGGAGGTGTGCTGGGATGAGTGATGTCGCATGGCTCGATTTCAACAGCGCCGCGCCACAAGGGCTGGCCCAGAGCCAAGCAGCCCCAAGCCCGCCATGGGAGCGTCAGGAAAGCTATGACCGCGATGAGGTCAGGGCATCCCTGATCGGGCAGCTTGAAAGCGTGCTCGGCTATCTCTACCCGCACGGGTTCACCGAGCCGAAGGGGCGCACCTTCTATATCGGCAACGTCAATGGCGACCCCGGCGAAAGCCTGAACGTTGTCCTGAGGGGCGAGCGCGCCGGTCTATGGCACGACTTCGCCACAGGCGATGGTGGCGACATATTCGACCTGTGGCAGGCCGCGCGAGGCCTGCCCTCCTTCCGCGAGACGATCAAGGATGCCGCGCTCTACAGCGGCGCTGCATCGACAACACCAAGGCGAATGCCCAAGCGGCGCCAGCCATCAGGTGGTGATGCCTGGGGGGTGCCTGCCGCCACCTATCGCTACACCGACGCCAATGGCTCTGTCATCGCGGAGGTGGATCGCTTTGAGTGGGAGAAGGACGGCAAGCGCGAGAAGGCGTTCCGGCCATGGGACGTCACCACACGGCGCCACAGGGCGCCTGAGATGCGCCCCCTCTACAATCTGCCTAATATCACCAGCGCGCCCGAGATCGTCATCGTGGAGGGCGAGAAGGCGGCTGACGCGCTGATCGCGCAGAACATCGACGCCACAACGGCCATGGGCGGCGCGTCAGCGCCGATCGAGAAAACCGACTGGTCCGTAATGCGCGGGCGCATGGTGGTGATCTGGCCGGACAATGACGATGCCGGCAGGGCGTATGCCGACCGGCTCAAGGACTATCTTGAGGCCGAGGCCGGCGCAGCCAGCGTCACGATCCTCAATGTGCCAGCCAGCCGCCCCGAGAAATGGGATGCGGCAGATGCCGAAGATGAAGACCTGGGCGCGCTGATAAGGGCGATGAGGGCGGGTGACGAAAGGTCAGCCATCAAGGCAGTCAAGTTCAGGCCATGGACTCGCATCGACCTGAGCCAGATCCCGCGGACGCAGTTCGTCTACTCTGATTTCTACGCGCGCGGATACACCTCGCTTACCGTAGCAGCCCCCAAGGTCGGGAAGTCAATGCTGGCCTTGGCAGAGGCCGTTGATATGGCAACTGGCCGGGGCATTATCTCCGGGAAAGAAGCCGATAAGCTTCGCGTCGTCTACTACAACGCCGAAGACGACCAAGGTGTGCTCGACGGGCGGATTGCAGCCCTCCTAGAGCATTACGACATTGACCAATCAGAAATTGAGGGGTGGCTATTCCCCCAGTCAGGGATCGAGTGGGAAGGGTTCCACCTCTCAGGGGGAGATGACGGGGAGATAAACGAAACCCTCTTCAGCGCCATAGAAGCCTTCTTGGTGGAGAATGAGATTGACGTTCTAATCCTCGATCCACTTCAAGACCTGACCGACGCGCCTGAGACCAATGATGTGTTTCGCCGCCTCGGGCGCCGCCTGCGCCGCATGGCTTCGCAAACGCGCATCTCTATCGGCATCGTGCATCACACACGGAAGATGGCGCCGGGCGTCCAAACCCAAAGCATTGATGATGCAAGAGGCGGGGGCGCACTGCGAGGCACGTCGCGCTTCAACCGCATCCTTGTTCCTATGACCGAGGACGAAGCGGAAAAAGCTGATGTCGATAACCACCGCTGGTTCCTTCGTATCGGCGACATGGAGAGCAACCTGGCGCCGCCTTCGGCAGACGTGAACCGATGGTTCGAGAAGGTATCTATCCAAACACCCAACGGAGAGCACATAGGCGCAATCCGCCCGTGGGGATGGCCGGATGCATTCGACGGCGTCACCCGAGCCGATGCGGTCCGTGTCCAGCGAGCTATTGCCTCACGCCACGATGAGCCTCCGCGCGCGGACATGCGCAGCAATGATTGGGCTGGGCTGATCGTTGCCAGCCAGCTTGGGATGGATGCGTCCAGCAAGGCGGACCGGAACCGCATCAATAGCATGATCTCCGCATGGGTCGAGAGCGAGGTTCTTACGATCTCGACCACGAGGGATAAGCGGGCGGGCCGAGATGTGAGGGTTATCCGCCCCGGCACAAACCAACTTTCGGAGGATTAGAAAGATGATCCTCCACAGTCTCCACAGTCTTCCACAGTCGACTTCCACGGACTGTGGAACCCTCGCTTTCATACCACAGTCTCACCCCACCCCCCCCTATAGGGGGGGGGTGGTGAGTGTGGTGTGGAGGGTTTGTGCCTCGTGGTGGCGCGTCCGCACCACAGTGCATCCACACTCAAAGGAGGTTTGAAATGACAGCGCGAAACAGCCTTGTAGGGAAATGCTTTGTAATTTTCGGGTATAACTCTGCTTGGAGCAGGCAGGGTGTCGTGCGGCACGACCTGTCAGGTGGATATTACCTCGTCCAATTCTTTGACGCGTTCATGGGCCTCCCAAACACATCCGCAATTTTCCACATCAGCCAGATGGTCGATCAAAACCGAGCCAAGGGCGGGTGGGAGTTTTTCGAGAACGACGAGCACCTCCGGGAGTGGATAGGTGATCGAGATTAATCGGCCGCTCCGCATGCCAGTTTTCATCATCGCCGAGCGCCCTGACGGCAAGCTCTCCGCCCGCCCCCTCGCAGACGGCGAGCACGGCCCTGCCACGCTCGAGCGCATCCGGGGCCGCTATGCCCGCGTCTGGCTGGCGCATGCGTTCATGGCGGCATCAGGGGCAGCACAGAAGGAGGCCGTAGAATGAGCCACACAGCCAGCCTGGTCTGGATCACGCCAGATGCCGAGGAGCTGCTGGTCCGCATTGCCCGCGTCAGCAACCCGGACGGCGACCGGAAGCCAGCGCCGCACCTGATCCGCTACATGATCGAGCACCGACATTTTAGCCCGTTCGAAATGGTCAACCTCTGCATCGAGGTCGAGACGACGCGCGACATTGGCCGGCAGATGCTGCGCCACTGGACCATGCGACCGCAGGAATTTTGCGTATCGGGCGACACGCGCGTGACGATGGTCATGCCGAGTGGCGTGAGCAAAAAGGTGAAAATATCAGATCTCTACCGCAGGTACACATCCCGTCAGTATTGGGGGGTGGCGAGCAATACGGTCAGAGTTTTTGATGAAGAGTCCGGTCGCCTGACGTCAGCGCCAATAAAGGAGGTGTTTAAGGCGGGGAGGAAACCTGTCGTTAGAATGGCCCTAGAAGGTGGAAAAAAGATTGTCGCCACCAAGGAGCACAAGGTTCTTACCAGAGATGGGTTCAAGGAGATTGGGAGCCTCTGTCTGGAAACTGACTTTGTAGCCACAAACGGAGTGCCGCAGGCGCGCCTTTTCAGCTCTAAGGAAGTCTGCGTCTACAGGCGAATAAAATCCATTGAATGCGCCGGTGAGGCTGAAACATACGACCTCGAGATCGACCACCAGTCTCATAATTACGTCGCCAATGGCATCGTGACGCATAACAGCCAAAGATATGCGGACGTGGCGCGGCTCGGCGAACCGGTCTACCGGGAGGCCCGCATGCAGCATCCCACCAACCGCCAGGCATCCATCCCGTGCGAGGGCGAGGACCTGCAACAGTGGTGGATCCGCGAGCAGCACGAGGTCTGGGTGCGCGCCGAGTCCGCTTACCAGATGGCGCTCCGCCTGGGCATCGCCAAGGAAGTCGCCCGCGGAGTCCTTCCCGAAGGCATCACGCCCTCCCGGATGTATTTTACCGCCTCGCTGCGATCCGCCATCCACTTCTGCCAGGCGCGAACGATCGAGGAAGGCGCGCAGTCCGAGATCGTCCGCATTGCCGACGATGTGCGCGGGATCATCGCGGAGCACTTCCCGCAGACCTTCGAGGCGCTGGGGTGGCCAGAGCCGCAGAAACGGCCCGCAGACAGCCAAGAGGCCCTGACATGATGCCAGAGAGCCAAATTACCGAGAAGGCCGCCCAGCGGCCCGCACAGCGCCGCTACGGCACGCCTGAGGAAGCGAGTGAGGCAAGAATGGGCAGAAGGCCAAGAACAGCGCACATCAAGCGCGCAGAGCAGTGGGCTGATCAGCCAGGGCGCGCACGGCCCACGCCAGAGCGCCGCAGGCGGGGCTCCTATCGGTTGGTGGACGGAGAAGATGCCGGCATCCGCGTTGCCATAGACGAGCGCTCCACGCCGCTCCGCGACGCCTATGCCAGCGGCAAGCTGACACCGCGCCAGCTGGATGCAGGCGAGAAGTTCGAGGAGCTCTACCGCATCGTCATGGGCTCTCCCGGCCCGCGCTCCTGCCTAGACTGGTCGCCGCGCGGCCACAGCGAGAGCGAGCCGGAGTATGCCGCTAGGGCATGGGCCGAGTGGAAGGCGCTCGGGCGCTCGATCCCGTCCGCCTCGGCTGCCGTCATGGTCGAGGTGTGCTGCCTGCACCAGCCAACCGGGCGGCGCTGTCCGAATAGGGCACGCTGGCGGCGCCTATGCGAGGGTCTGGACGGAGCCGCAGAATATTGGGGTCTGCCACAAGATAGGCGGAAAAGTGCTTGACTTACTGACAGCAAATCGTATCCTTTTCACCAAGGTTGAAAAGTGCGCCCGGGTCTCGCGACGGCGGGCGCTTTTGATTCCGGGCTCGCGTCCCTGCCTGCCGTCCCCGACAGCAGACAAGGGCGCGAGAGCCGCTAGACGGCCGGCAGGACTGATGGGAGTCGGCACCTGCCACGCGCCTGCCCTATCCCGCCGACACACATTCACAAGCCCGCTCACTGCGAGGCATTGCACATGAGACCGGCGGGATACCAACGCAGGAGGCAGCAGCATGACTGAGCGCCTCATCATCGGCCGCACCACGATCGACATGCACCCGTGCGGCCTGGCAGTCACCACGCTGCCCGGCGGCGCAGAGGTCCACGCCCGCCCGCAGGACAACGACGAATACCGCGCAAGGGCCGAGGCGCTGGGCTATGGCAGCGACACCGCCGCGATGTCACGCGAGCATGAGGTGTTGCACGCTATGCTGTCGCACTGGCTCGGCCTACCGGAGAGCCCGACGCTCAGGGGCGTGGCAGACGGCAAGCACTGGGAGCACTGGCAGGCCGAGGAAGCAGCGGTGCTGGCGCTCGCAGCCATGGCGCGTGCATGTGGTGTCGATGTGATGGCGCTGGCGAGGAGGTAAGGCCGTGGCCGAGAAGAACCTGACCGGGGAGTACGCAGACCGCGAAGAACCAATAGAGCTTGAGCTGCGGACTGTTGGGAAGAGGCTCTGTCTAGTTACGCGTGACGGGAAGCGACCTGTCAAAAATGCACTGGTGATGAGCGCCGACGGCATGAAGTACGATGGGCTGGGCCTAACCGTCGAAATCATCCTCGATCGGCCTTGACTGGGAGGCGCAGCCAGCGCTCGGCAGAGGCCACAGCCTACCGTTCGCTATACAACCTTCAGGCATGGCGGCGCAGAGGAGGCATCCGCGAGCAGGTGCTCATCAGGGATGGCTACACCTGCAAGGCAGAGGGATGCGGCAGGCTGCTCATAGGCAAGCCGCCAGCACCGGACAGCCCTGTCGTCCATCACCTGCAGGATCACCAAGGAGACCGGGGGCTCTTCCTCGACCCTGCCAACCTCGAGGCAAGGTGTAAGGCCTGCCACGACAGGCACGAGCAGCAGAGAGCGCACGGCACCCTGGCGCCAGCGATCGGTGTGGATGGATGGGTCATCACCGACTGAGGATCGGGGGGGGGTATGCGAAAGTTCAGTTCGCTTCGCCTCTGGAGACCGGCGCCCCCCCTTTCTTTCGCTAAACCCCGACTTTTGACAAAATGAGGGTCTGAGATGAAGCAGCGCGGACGTAAGTCTGCGGGCGAGCTTGCCGTTGCGTCTCCGGTGCTTGTGCAGCCGCGGCCTGATGCTCCGGTTGAGCTGACGCCTGAGCAGGCGGATGTTTGGAATGAGGTTGTCGATGCACTGCCGGCAGACTGGTTCCCGGCTGAGACGCATCCGCTCCTGATCCAGTATTGTCGGCATACTATCGAGGCGCGTCGGATCGCGCAGCTGATTGATCAGGAGTGCGCGCGGGAGGAGCTGGACGTTGCGACCTATGCGGCGCTGCTTCGGATGCAGGCGCGGGAGACCACGGCCCTGAAGTCGATGGCGTCCTCGATGCGCCTATCGCAGCAATCATCCCGGCGGGATGACAATTCGGCGACGGCGAAGAAGAACCGGACGGTCACGCGCCCATGGGAGGGCTAGCCTGATGGACTTAACCAGCGCTCAGTTTTGTGAGCGCGCCAGCATTCCCCTGCACGCGGTTGGTCACATCCGGAGGAATATCCCTAATTTCCCGTGCGTCAAAGGTCGAGGGGGGCGTGGGCCGACTGGTGCCTTGATGTTCTCTTCTATGGATGCCGATGCTCTCGCATCTCTGATGGGCTTAGGGTTCAGTCTTACTGAATCTGCAAAAATCATCGCCAATTTCTCGGCGATCACCGAGATCATTAATATCCGCGGCGATGGCATCGAGTAAGCGGTCGACGCGGAATATCCGCTGGATCGAGCGATATTGCCGGGTTCCCGAGGGCAAGGATGTCGGCAAGCCGGTCAAGCTGCGGGGCTGGCAGCGGGCTGAGCTTCGGAAGGTATATGACAACCCGCATGGGACGCGGCGCGCGATCCTGAGTTTTGGTAGAAAGAACGGCAAAACGTCTCTCTCGGCCTTCCTGTTGCTGCTGCACCTATGCGGGCCGGAGGCGCGAGCGAACAGCCAGCTCTACTCGGCGGCTCAGTCTCGCGATCAGGCAGCGATCGTCTTCAACCTGGCGTGCAAGATCGTGCGCATGTCGTCGGATCTGTCGGGTGTGATCCAGATACGGGACAGCGCGAAGGAAATGCTCTGCCCGGATCTGGGCACGCGATACAAGGCGCTCTCGGCCGATGCGACGACGGCTTACGGGCTTTCGCCCATCTTCGCGATCCATGATGAGCTCGGCCAGGTGAGAGGGGCGCGGTCGGAGCTCTACGAGGCGATCGAGACCGCGATGGGTGCGCAGGAGGCGCCGCTCTCGATCGTCATCTCGACACAGGCGCCAACAGATGATGACCTGCTATCGGTGCTGATCGATGACGCCATGTCGGGCAGCGATCCGCGCGTGGTAGTGAGCCTTTACACGGCGCCCGAGGATCTGGACCCGTTCAGCGAGCAGGCGGTCAGGAAGGCAAACCCGGCGGCGGGTGATTTTCTGAACATGGTCGAGACCATGGCGACGGCCGCTGACGCGCAGCGGATGCCGAGCCGCGAGGCTGAGTATCGGAACCTGATTCTCAATCAGCGGGTCGAGGCGAACGACCCCTATGTCAGCCGGGCGCTTTGGGATGCGTGCGCGGGTGAGGTCTCGACTGACTGGCCTGCAGGCGGGTTTGGCGGGCTTGACCTGTCGAGCTCGAATGATCTGACGGCGTTTGTCAGGGTTGTGTGGGTCAGAGATGCTCTGCATGTGCGCTCGACGTTCTGGCTGCCGAATGAGGGGCTGGCGGAGAAGGCGCGGGCCGATCGGGTGCCGTATGATGTGTGGCGCGACCAGGGGCATCTGACGACAACGCCGGGCCGGACGGTCGATTACGACTATGTTGCGCCGGTCATCCTTCGCATTATGCGCGAGGAAGGGCTGTCGAAGGTGGCATTCGACCGGTGGAACATGCGGTTCCTGCGCCCGGCTCTCGAGCGGGCTGGGGCGACGGTGGACGAGCTCGAGCAGCTTGTCGAGTTCGGCCAGGGCTTTCAGAGCATGTCGCCGGCGCTGCGGGCGCTGGATCAGGTGCTGCTCAATGGCCGGATGGCGCATGGCGGGCACCCTGTTCTGACGATGTGCGCGGCCAACAGCGTCGTGAAGATGGACCCCGCCGGGAACCGCAAGCTGGTGAAGCTGGCACCGAACCGCCGGATTGACGGGATGATATCGCTGGCGATGGCTGTTGCGATGGCTGGCGAGCCGGCGGCCGAAAAAGAGCCCGAATACCGGATGCTCGTTCTAGGCTGAGGAGGTTAAGCATGGAAAAGGTGCAGCGCGCCTACTCGTGCATCGAAGTCAAAGCGGTGAACGAGGATCGTCGGGTTGTGCGCGGCATCGCGACGACTCCCGGCGTTGATCGAGTTGGCGACATCATCGAGCCGATGGGCGTCTCATTCAAGAACCCGTTGGCGTTCTTGTGGCAGCACAAGCACGACCAGCCGATCGGGACCGTCAGGTTTGAGCAACCGACCGATGATGGGATTGAGTTTGAGGCAGAGATTGCCAAGACGGACGAGCCCGGAAGGCTGAAGGACCGCCTGGACGAGGCGTGGCAGTCCATCAAGCTCGGATTGGTCCGCGCTGTTTCGGTTGGGTTTAGACCGATCGAGTATGCCTTCATGGACGAGGGCGGCATCCGATTTATCAAGTCCGAAGTTTTCGAGCTTTCAGCCGTCACAATTCCGGCAAACGAGCAGGCTATTATATCCAGCGTCGGCAAAAGCATGGATGCTGAGACAGCCTCGTTCATCAAGCAGTTCGACAGCATTCACCCGGAGCCCGCACCCGCCGCGACTGGCAAGAGCGTGCGCGTTGTCCGGCTGAATGATCCCGCCCGCGATCGGGCCGAGCCGTTCGTCGTCAGGGAGATCCGGCGCTAACGGCTATCTTGTCCATTCGCGGGCTTTCCCCGCACCCTAAAACGGCCCCTGGACACGGCCGCTTGGCCCGTCGTGACGACGCGCCAGTCCCATAGATGGAGAGTCCGAAATGCGTACTTACGCTGAGCAGATTGGCGCCTTTGAAGCCAAGCGGGCTGCGAACCTCGCCGCCATGGAAGGCATCATGTCCAAGGCCGCCGATGAGGGCGCGACCCTGGATGCCGAGCAGCAGGAAGAGTTCGATAACCTGCAGGCCGATAACGAGGCCATTGACAGCCACCTGAAGCGCCTGCGGACGCTGGAAAAGGCCGCCGGGGCAAAGGCTGTCCCTGCCGATGGTGGGAGCCGCCACGATGGTGGGCAGTCTCGCGGTGGCGTTGTTACCGTGCAGCGCAGCGAGAAGCTGGCTCCCGGCATCGCGTTCGCGCGATACGCCAAGGTGCGGGCGATCGCCCGTCTGGACGGCGAAAGCCCCCGTGAACTGGCTCGCTCGCTCTACGGCGAAAACAGCGCTGTCCACGGCATGTTCGTCAAGGCCGCAGTGGCTGCCGGCACGACTACGGACGATACTTGGGCTGGGCCGCTGGTCGGTGAGGAAACTTCTGCCTTTGCCGATTTCGTTGAGTTCCTGCGGCCGCAGACCATCCTCGGTCGCTTTGGGCGGGACGGAGTTCCGTCGCTTCGTCAGGTTCCGTTCCGCACCGCGCTGGTGGGGCAGACCTCTGGCGGCGAGGGGTACTGGGTTGGAGAGGGCAAGGCCAAGCCCCTGACCAAGTTCGATTTCAGCCGGCGCTCGCTTGAGCCGCTGAAGGTGGCCAACATCGCGGTCGTCACCGAAGAGCTTCTTCGAGATTCCAGCCCCTCTGCCGAGGCGCTGGTGCGTGACCAGCTTGCGGCTGCGCTGCGGGCGCGTCTGGATACGGACTTCATCAACCCGTCCAAGGCGGCGGTGGCAGGGGTATCCCCAGCCTCGATCACCAACGGCGTTACGCCCATCACATCTGGTGGGGCAGACGCTGATGGCGTTCGGGAGGACATCAAAGCAGTGTTCGGGCAGTTCATCGCTGCGAACAACGCTCCGACATCGGGCGTGTGGATCATGCCGGCGACGACTGCGCTTGCCCTGTCGCTGATGCAGAATCCTCTCGGCCAGTCGGAGTTCCCAGGCATCACCATGAACGGCGGCACGCTGTTCGGCCTGCCGGTGATCGTCTCTCAGTATGTCCCGGCCGGGACCGTGGTTCTCGTTAATTCCAGCGATATCTACTTCGCGGACGAAGGCGGCGTTGCCGTCGACATGTCCCGCGAGGCGTCGCTGGAGATGGCGGACAACCCGGCCCATGGCAGCGACACGCCGAAACCGGCTGAGCTGGTGAGCCTTTTCCAGACGAATAGCGTTGGATTTAGGGCCGAAAGGACCCTGAACTGGGCAGCGCGCCGTGATGAAGCTGTTGCGGTGCTGAGTGGCGTTGCTTGGGGCACCCCGGCTGACCCTGGCTCTGGTGGCGGCTGACGCCTGACATAGCAAATGCCGGGCCGTGGGGTTCTGCGGCCCGGCCTCTTTTTGGGAGGCCGAGATGAAATTCAGCGGCTACTACCACCGGGCGCTCAAGGCGAGCGACCGTCGCTATCGTCGGGTATTCGAGCGCATGGGCTACGGCCGTCGCGACATGCGGGCGGCGGAAGCGCCGAAGCCCGATGATGAGCAGGACGGTATTTCCGCTCTGAGGGCAGAGTATCAGAAGGCTGTCGGCAGGCGCCCATATCACGGATGGGACGCAGACGAGCTTCGGGCGAAGATCGCTGAGGTCCAGGGAGCCGACGACTGATGCAGTGCCCTATCTGCTGGGCCAATACGGTCGGATTCATCGGCACGGACTGCCGGTGCGGCCCTGTTCCCGAGCCTGATCCGTCGCCCATTGAAGCGGTTACGGTTGATGGCGTCCCTGTCACGCACGATGGCGTAACTGTAACCAACGGAGGCGTGGATGGCTGAACTTTCAACGCTCGGGAGTGTCATCAAGACAGCATACGAGGGCGAGCCCAACACCAATGCCTTTACGGACCAGGAAAAGGCGAAGCTATCCGGCATGTCAGACCTCGCAACATCGGGGCAGTGGTCGGATGTGCACGGCAAGCCCGCGTTCATAGCCGCCGGTGCCAGCGAAGAAGAAGCGCGTCAGGTCATTGGTGCCTTGGATGCTTCTTTGCTGGGTGCAGCCAATGGGATTGCGCCGCTGGACGGATCTGGAAAGGTGCCGGTTGAGCAACTGAACATTGTTGGCACGGCCTACAAGGGAGTATGGGACGCATCAACCAACACCCCGGCCATCGCAAACGGCACTGGTGAGGATGCTGATTTTTACTTTGTGGCGGCCGACGGCACGCCAGACTTGGGTGATGGGCCGGTTGAGTTCCTGGAAGGCGATATTGCCGTCTACTTTGAGGGCGTCTGGGAGCGTGTAGGCTCGAGCATGGCGGTGCAGTCGGTGAACGGGCAGACCGGCAATGTAGTCATCACCCGAGCGTCGCTGGGCGCGATGCCTAACGACTACCAGCCCGCTTGGGACGACATCCTGAACAAGCCAGCGCTTCCGGCCTTGCAGCGCGGAAATATAGGCCCTGCCATACCAGCGCTGCGCGTCCCCCTGATTGACACCCAATCGATACCCAACGCCACCCGTACGAAAATCACACAGTGGGGCGGCGGCTATGACCAGTTCGGGATCCGGTCTGGCGGCGACTTCACGCTTCCAGCATGGGCGGCATACGCCCGCATCACGTGCTCGGTCGTGTCTTGGGACTTGAGCGCGGGGAATTACCTGCACTTGCAATTGAGCCGTAACGGCTCCCCTGTGGCGTCCGGCGCTGGCCGGGGAATGGACACATCGCAATTGCCGACGGCGTATGCCGACACGGGGATCATGGGTGTGTCCGGAGGCGATGTGTTCAGCGCCCACGTGATGCACAACTACGGCAGCTCGCGCAACATGACCAACACCGGCGGGACGATGTTCAACATCGAGCTGTTCGAGGCTATCTGATGAAGATATTCGGGCTGCCCATACCGTTCTCGGCCTCCCGGCGAGAGAAGGCGCTTGGTCGCCCGTCGATGGGCCGGGGTGGATGGCTGCCCGTGATCCGCGACCACTACCCTGGCGCGTGGCAGCGTAACGACGAGATCGACGCGGACTCGGCGCTAACACATCATACGGTTTTTGCCTGCTGCACTCTCATTGCGAGCGACATTGCAAAGCTGCGCCTGACCCTCGTCGAGAGAGACGAGGATGGCGTCTGGTCGGAGGTAGAGCGCTCGGCCTTTTCGCCGCTGTTGCGCAAGCCGAACCACTTTCAGACACGCATCCAATTCGTCGAAAACTGGATCCTGTCCAAGTTGTCGAGCGGCAACGCCTACCTGCTAAAGCAGCGTGATGCACGGGGCGTGGTGACGCGCCTCTACGTTCTGGATCCGCAGCGTGTGCAGCCGCTGGTATCTGACAGCGGGGACGTGTTTTACCGGCTGAGATCCGACAATATCGCGCGCGTCGATGACGACGTGACTGTGCCCGCGCGCGAGATCATCCACGACAGGATGAATTGCCTCTACCATCCGCTGGTCGGCATGTCGCCTATCGTGGCGGCGGGCCTGGCTGCCATGCAGGGGCTGTCCATCCAGCGCGACAGCACTGCGTTTTTCGGCAACCAGGCGCTTCCCGGAGGCATTCTGAGCGCGCCGGGCGCGATCTCGGACGAGACGGCGCAGAAGCTCAAAGACTATTGGGAAAGCAGGTTCTCCGGGGACTCTGCCGGCAAGGTAGCGGTTCTGGGGGACGGTCTTAGCTTCGTTCCCATGCGCATGACTGCGACGGACGCGCAGCTTATCGAGCAGCTCAAATGGGCTGCTGATGTTGTGTGCAGCGTTTTCCGCGTACCGCCCTACAAAATCGGTCTCGGACCCATGCCGACCTATGCAAACATCCAGTCGCTTAACGTCGAGTACTACGCGCAGGCGTTGCAGATCATGATCGAGTCTGCGGAGTCGGTGCTTGATGAAGGTTTAGGCCTTCCTAGCAATCTGAGCACCGAGTTTGATATCAGCGGTCTTTTGCGCATGGATAGCGTGACGCAGATGGACGTGCTCGAGAAGGCCAAGTCGGTGATGACGCTGGACGAGCGTAGGGCGAAGCTGTCCCTGAAGCGCATCTCTGGCGGGGATACGATCTACCTGCAGCAGCAGGATCACTCTTTGGAGGCCATCGCGGCGCGTGACTCGATGCTGATCGATGCGGCGAAGAGTGGCCCGCCTGAGGCCGCGCCTGCGCCCGAGCCGGAAACACCTCCTGAGGAGGTTGCCGCTGGCATCGCCTATTATCTGCAACGGGAGCTCGCAGAATGAAGCATGCGGAGATGCAGGCATTTGCCCGCGAGCTAGCCCCCGTTGTCCGGGACCATGTGGCCCGAGAGTCGGAGGCTCTGCGCAAAGAGGTGGCGGACCTGCTGTCCGAGGTGGCAGGCCTGCGGCGAGAATTGGCAGGTCGCCCGACCCCTGAGAAAGGGGATGCTGGCCCGCCCGGTCCCGCTGGCCCCCCCGGCAAGGACGCCGATGTGGAAGAGATCGCGGCGCGGTTGCTGCCCGAGATCGAGCGTGCGGTTGCAGCGCTGCCGCCTGCAGAGCCCGGCGAGAAGGGCGAGAAAGGGGACAAGGGCGATCCTGGGGATAGGGGCGAAGATGGACTCGGCATCTCGGAAACCCTGATCGATCGCAGCGGATCGCTTGTCGTCATCATGCAGGATGGCACCAAGCGCGAGCTCGGGCCAGTCGTCGGCAAGGATGGCGAGCCCGGAGCGCCCGGCAAGGACGGTGCGGACGGGCTCGGCTTTGATGACCTGACGGTGACGCATGACGGGCACCGCGAGTTCACGCTTGTCTTCGAGCGCGGTGATCGCCGGAAGGAATTCAGCTTCTCTCTTCCCGTGACCCTGGACTGCGGCGTTTACAGCGAGGGCAGGGCATACGAGCCGGGCGACAGTGTGACGTGGGGCGGGAGCCTCTGGATCGCTCAGAGGGATACCAGTGCAAAGCCCGGCGAGAGTGATGACTGGCGTCTTGCCGTCAAGCGAGGCCGTGATGGGCGTATCCCGGACATGGACCCATTCCTGGAGCGGGCCTTGCCTCAGCTGACTGAGCGCTTGGCCCCTGTGGTGCGCAAGGCGATCAAGGAGGCTGCAGGTGATCGATAGTCCCTTGGACCTCTGCACGGCGCGGGAAGCCCTGCGTGCGAGCCCGGAGGATGACTTCATCCTCGAGCGCTACATCGCTGCGGCGACGGCTGCCGTATTCCGCTATCTCGGATGGAAGAGAGAGGATCACGATGCTGCCTCGCCAGCCGATCAAGTCTCTGTCGAGAATGCGATCCTGATCCTGGCCGGGCATTACTACCGCAGCCCTGATGTGGACGATGCTGGTGCATTCAGCCATGGGCAATTGCCGTGGATGGTGACGGCGGCGCTCTACCAGATGCGCGATCCGGCGATGGCGTAAGATGAGGATGTCGGCTGGTCGGCTTAATCGCCGCGTGACCATCGAGCGGGCAGAGATCGCCTACAATGATCTGAATGAACCCATAAAGACATGGGTTCTGCTTGCCTGCAATGTTCCTGCTGCAAGAGAAGATGTCTCGGACTCGGAGTTGATTGCGGCGGGCGCTCTCGGGGCGTCCCTTGGGGCACGATTTACGGTCCGGCGGGACCGCGTATCGGAAGCTATCCGCCCCGCTGATCGTCTTTCCCATGACGGGGCATGCTGGAACATCCAGGCAGTGCGCGAGAAGAGAGGCGACCCGCTGCGCTTCCTCGAAATTCGGGCATCGCGGGAGGTCTGAATGGCCAATCAGACAGTCAGGATCAAGGGACTGCGGGAGTTGGACAAAGCGCTTGGCGAGCTCCCGAAGGCGACCGGCAAGAACGTGCTGCGGCGCGTCGGGCGAAAGAACCTGGAGCCGTTCCTGCTCAATGCGGCATCGCGCGCCCCGATCGACACCATGACTCTAGTCGAGAGCATGGGCGTGTCGTCCAAGCTCTCCAGGAGGCAGCGTAGGCTGCATCGAAAAGCAACCGGCAAGCTGACAGTCGAGCTATTCGCGGGCGCGGGCAGTGTCCCGCAGGCGCATTTGCAGGAGTTCGGCACCGTGAATCAGCCACCGCAGCCCTTCATGCGGCCTGCTTGGGACAGTCACAAGCAAGATGTGCTTACGGGCATCCGCAAGGATCTATGGATCGAGATCAAGAAGTCAGCGGATCGCCTCGCTCGCAAGCGAGCCCGTCAAGCTGCAGCAGCAGCGAAGGCTGGTTGATATGGCGATCGAGGAGGCGCTGATTGCGCGGCTTGCTGGCGTTGCTGGCGGCCGTGTTCATTGGGGTTGGGCCGAAAGCGTGTCGCCGACAGCTGGCCCGTATGTGCGCCTGTCATGGATCAGCGGCCCGCGTGATTACACCATGTCCGGACCGACAAGACACACGCGGAGGCGGCTGCAGCTGGACGCATTCGGCCTGACATTCAGTGCCGTTCGGTCGGTTGCAGATGCGGCCCGTCAGGCTCTGTCCGGGTTTCGTGGTGCCGTTCGTGGCGTTCGGATCGAGGGCATTTTCATCGACAATGAAAGCACCGGGCAGGAGAGCGATGCCGGGTCCGGCGCCGATGTGGTCAACTATCTGCATCGCCACCGTATGGATCTGATGGTCCATTACATCGAATAAGGAGCGCGACAAATGGCGACGAATGCGAGCATCGGTTACGGCTCGAAATACTCGATCAAGGACAATGGAAGCACATTCACGGACCTTGGAGAGGTCGTGAACATCGAGGGCGGGAGCGACGACACCGACCTGATTGATGTGACCCATATGCAAAGCCCGAACCGGCGTCGGGAGTTCATCGGTGGCCTGATCGAAGGCGGTGAAATCACCGTCGAGCTGAACTTTGCACCAAATGACAGCACGCATCAGCTTTTGGTTGCGGAGCAGACTGCCGGGACGCCTTCTGAGCACAAGGTCACATTTCCAGACGGCGTGACGCTGACGGTCGAGGCCATCGTTACCAGCGTTTCGTGGAATGCCCCGGTCGATGACAAGATGAGCCTGAGCTTCACTGTCAAGAAGTCTGGCGCCGAGACCTGGGCGGATGGCGGGAGTGGAGGCTGATGGCGAACCCGCATCGTGGCGAAGTCGCTTTGGGCGACCATACGCTGGTCTTCTCGATTAACGCCATCTGCGATCTGGAAGATGCCCTTGGCCGCAGCATCACGGAAATCGGCACCGAGATGGAGACTGGCCTGAGCATGCGCACGCTGCGGGCCGTCATCTGGGCCGGGCTGCAAGAGCGGCATCCCGGCACCAGCGAAAAGCAGGCTGGCGACATCATCAGCGAGGTCGGCGTGCCTGCGGCTGGTGAGGCCGTCAGCGCGGCGTTCGCAGCGGCATTCCCGCAAGCGGAGGCAGAGGGAAAGAAGGCGCGCCCTCGGAAGGGGGCGGCCTAGACCCGCAAGCGCTGCTGCGGTCCTGGGTATCCGCCGATCTGGACCCGAGCCAGTTCTGGCGGCTGACCCCGCGCGAGATCGAGACGATCATGACAGGCGCCGGTGACAGGATACGGCGTGAGCAGAACGGCCTGGCGTGGCTTGCATGGCATATCGAGGCCCTGCATCGGAGCAAGCGCATGCCGAAGCTGGACAAGATGATGGTGGCCGACCGCCGGCGCCGCAGGCAGACGCCAGAGGAAATGAAGGCGGTGCTGCGGACGTGGCTGGCGGCGGGCTAGTCGTCAGCCAAAATACCCTCGCGGGCGAACTTCAGGACACCCTTTCCAAGCGCCTCGACGCCGCTGTCCGGCAGGCCCAGTGTCTGCAAGCAGAATGCATATGTCTGGGGAAAAGTGCGGGTGACCTTTGCCACGTGACTGAGTATCACGTCCATGGCTTCGTCATCGTCGCGCTGGGACATCCATTCTTGGATTTCACGGTCAGTGTTGATCGCGCTCATCGTGGCTTCGCCGATCCTGACGCCCGACGCATAGCAAATGGCCCTGGACCCAGCGGCGATATCGTCATCTGCAAAGGATGCGGTTGCGCCGGCGAGCATGGCAGCAAGAGCAATAGCTATGCGCATATTGAATCTATCCCTGAAATGATGGCGGCCTGAAAGGTAGCATGTAATGGCACAAGCGACCATTGGCGCGCTAAGGGTCTTTCTTGGCCTGGATTCTGCGCAGTTCTCGGACGGCCTGAAGAACGCGCGCGGGCAGCTGAAGAATGTCGGTAAGTCGATGCAGCGCGTCGGCCGCAATATGTCGGCCTATGTCACCGCGCCGATTGCCGGATTTGGCGCGCTGACGCTGAAGGCGGCCGGCGATTTCGAGCAGGCCATGAGACAAGTCAAGGCCGTCTCTAGCGCAACCGGCGAGGAGTTCGAGGCGCTCCGCGAGCAGGCGAAAGAGCTTGGCGCGACGACGCAATTCTCCGCGTCGGAAGCGGCGGAAGCCATGAACTTCCTGGCAATGGCCGGCATGGACGCAAACGATATCCTCGCGGCCATGCCAGACACGTTGCAGCTTGCCTCTGCAGCGCAGCTGGACATGGGTTCAGCCGCCGACATCGTCACCAACATTCTAGCCGGATATGGCAAGGATGTATCCGAGCTCGGCCATGCGACCGACGTTCTGGTCAAGGCTTTTACCAGCGCGAACACTGATCTGCGTGGTCTGGCCGAAGCCATGAAATACGCCGGCCCGGTGGCCAGCGCTGCCGGCGTGCAGTTTGAGGAAGCGGCTGCCGCAATCGGGCTGATGGGGAATGCAGGCATCCAAGGATCCATGGCAGGCACGTCCCTGCGGGGTGCCATGTCGCGGCTGCTGAACCCCTCAAAGAGCGTCACTAAGACTATCGAGAGCCTGAATCTCGAGGCGGAAGAGGCCGCCGAAATGCTGGCCTTCATGGAAGGCGCAACAGATGACCTTGATGGCGTTCTGCGCTCTGCCGGGATGAATTTTACGGACACTGAGGGGCGGCTTTTGCCCCTATCGGATATTATCGAGCAGCTTGGGCCACATGCGGAGGATGCTGGGCTGTTCATGGAGATCTTTGGCGATCGTGCCGGCCCGGCGATGGCGGCATTGGTGTCGCAAGGCTCGGACGCGCTTCGCGATCTGACCAAGGATCTGGAGGAAAGCGGCGGCACTGCCGAACGTATTTCTGCGGTCCAGATGGAAGGCCTCAACGGCGCCATGCGCGAGCTGAAGTCTGCCTTCGAGGGCTTGATGATCGCCATTGCCGACTCTGGCTTGCTGAAATTCATGACGGATCTGGTCAAAGCCGTGTCCAGGTGGGTGCAGGAGGTTTCCAAAAGCAGCCCGCAGCTGCTGAAATGGGGGACGATCATTGCCGGACTTGCTGCTGCGATCGGGCCGCTGCTTATTGCGCTCGGCTCTATGGCGGTCGTGGCAGCAGCGCTGGCCAGCCCGTTCGGATTGGTTGTCCTGGCGCTGGGGGCGGCTGCGGGTGCCGCTGCTTACGTTGCAGCCAATTGGGATGAGCTGAAAGAGCGGTTTCCGATCCTCGAGACAGGGCTGAACAAGCTGAAGGCAGTGTTTTCCGCCGTCTGGGACGGGATCAAGGACGTAATGGAAGCCAACGCTATCATCATTGGTGGCGTGATTGACACGATTTCTGGACTGCTGACCGGCGACCTGACGCTTGCCGTCGAGGGGATGAAGCAAGTCTGGGAGGGTATGAAGGAGGTCGCGAGGGCGAACATCAACGCGATCCTCAACATCATCGAGGCCATCGTCCCCGGGTTCAAGCAGGCCGCAACCGATATCATCGACACAGTCAAGGAGCTGCCAGCCAAGCTGAAGCAATGGGGCGTCGAGATGGTCCAAGGCTTCGTCGACGGTATAATTGAGACCTGGAATTCTCTTAAAGCGTCCGTGGCAAGCATCTTCGGGCAGGCCGGGGCAGACGGCGACGCCCGCGCGGCTGGCGTTGCGCTTGGGAGAGACTGGATGGCCGGCGTCGGTGAGGGTGTGGTGCTCTCCCGTCCCGCCGTGAGTGGCCACATTACCGACATGATGCAGGACCTCGAAGATGACGCCCGTGAGAAAACAAAAACCCGCTCGCCATCTTTGGTATGGATGGAGCTTGGCCACGACCTGATGGATGGCCTCGCCATCGGCATCCAGGATGGCGCCGAGCAGGCGGCGCAGGCTGCAGCGGAGGCCGCAGAGAGGGTTTCCACGAGCTTCACGGTTCCTGTCACCACCGAGTTCAACACGCTTGGCGGAGAGATCAGCGATACCCTGAAAGATGCATTCAAGAGTGGGATCGACGGCGCGATGTCCTTTTCGGACATGATGATGTCCGTCATGACGCGGCTCCGCGACCGCCTGATCGACCAGGTCTTTGACCAGATCACCAAAGCGTTGGAGCAGATGCTCAGCGGTTCTGGCGGTGGCATCCTTGGCTCGATCCTTGGAGCATTTGGTGGCGGCTTGAAGATCGGCGGCCCGGTTCCGGCCGGAGGGCCAGCATTCTCGACACCGAGCTTCGTGCCGAAATTCGCGAATGGAGGCGTTGGGCGCGGCTGGGCGATGGTTGGGGAGCGTGGGGCAGAGATCGTCCACCTGGGGCAGCCATCACGGGTCTACAACAACGCTGAAACGAAGAAGATGCTGGGCGGCAGCGGTGGCGTCCATGTCGAGGAGCATATCCACAACTACGGCGGGCAAGAGGTGCAGACGAACACGCGCGATGTGGGCGACGGACGCATCATCCGGGAAATCATCATCGGCACGGTCAACGAGGACATCTCCAACCGCGGTCCGATCAGCCGGAACATGGCTGGCGCTTTCGGCCTGAAGCGCGGAGGGGTTTCCTGATGGCTGTTGTATGGCCGGGCGCGCTCCCGGAGGCGCCCCTGCGGAGCGGGTTGCGCATTGCAGCGCAGGACAACCTTGTGCGCTCGCAGACGGGCACAGGGCCGGGCAAGACGCGCCGCCGGGCAACACGCGCTCCGATCAACGTCGCCTGCTCGATCTATGTGGATGATGCGCAGCGTGCGGCGTTCACAGCCTTCTTCCGTGGGGCGCTTCTGGATGGCGCCATACGGTTCACATGGCCCGGGCTTGATGCGGCAGTCGATGGCGCACCGCATGAATATCAGTTCATGGAGCCGCCGGCGCATTCGCCGCTTGGTGTGGGCTGGCAGATCGACATGGTGCTGCAGGCATGGTGAGCGCCGAGATGGTCGCCGACCTGATGGGCGAGAACAGCGGCGAGGCGTATATCGACCTGGTGACGTTCCGGGCCGAGGGCGAGGATACCGGCTATCTGGCGCTGAATACTGAGGATGTGGTGAGCCGGGGCCGCACCTATCACGCGGCGGATATGACCTATCGCCCGATGCGCAAGAGCGGTGATGAGCTGAGCAACGCCACGCTGACGTTCTCCAATGTCTCGCGCGATCTGATCGCCGTCATTCGGCAGGGCTTCGAGCGCCCGACGGTCGAGGTGGAGCTGATCGCCGCATCGCGCCCGGACCATGTCGAGGAAACGAGCGGCGAGTTGGAAGTCAAGCGCGTCACCTATGACCTGCATAGCATTACCGCAGAGATTGGCGCGCCGAACATCTTCGATGAGGCTTTTCCGGATGGCCAATATTTGCCCTCCACTTTTCCGGGCGTGTTTTTCTAGGTGCGCCATCTGGATGCTGGGCCGTATATCGGCCTGCCCTATGAGTTCGGCGGGCGCGGGCCGCGCTATGATTGCTGGGGATTGGCCTGTCTGATATACAGGCAGGAATTGATGATCGACCTCCCATGCTCCGACGCCAACCCGGATGGCGCGGGCGAGATCACCGATTTTCGCCCGCATATCGAGGCCGAGGCACGCCAGTTTGTTCGCGTGGATAGCCCGCGGCCATTTGACCTGATCGCACTGATTGTTGCCGGGGTGCCGGCGCATGTTGGGGTCGCGCTCGACAGCGTCGACATGATTCACCTCCAGAGGGGATGCAATGCCGTCATCGAGCGTCTCGACTGTCAGCGCTGGCGGAACCGTCTCTGGGGCATCTATCGCCACCGTGACCTCGTTTAACGCCACCGTTTACCCGGTCGTCTTTTCGGATGAACGGCATGATCTCGAGGTTCGCTGCGGCTGCGTGATCGCTGACATGCTGGGCGACCGGCATGCGGTTGTGCTGGCTGCCGGGCGCATCCTGCAGCCCGAGGAATACGCCGTCTATAAGCCATCGCCGGGCGAGGATGTCATCATACGCACGGTGCCGACCGCGCCTGTGGTGGCGGTCATTGCGGCGCTGGGGACAGCCTTTGCGGGCGCTGCAGGGATTGCAGCAGGCACAGGGCTGTTCCTTGGCCTCAGCGCAGCCACATGGTCGCTGATCGGCATCGGGATCAGCGTCGTGGGCATGATTGCGCAGCGCATGCTGATCAAGCCGCCAAAGCCGCCGGGTGCGCCCAGAGAGGCCGAGCGCCTGCCGGGCATTTCGGGACAGAGCAACCAGCTCGCGCCCTTCGGCACGATCGACAAGATCTATGGCCGCGTGCGCGTGGTGCCGAAGCTTGGCGCCAAGCCGTATACCGAGATCGCTGGCGACGATCAGTATCTCCGCATGCTGCTGGTGGTCGGGCACGGGCCGCTGGAGATCAGCGATATCCGGATCGGTGAAACGCCGATCACCCATTTCGATGATTACGAGATCGAGGTCCGGCCCGGCCATTGGGATGATGAGCCGATCACGCTCTATCGCGGCATTGTGGCCGAGGAGCCGCTCGGCATCGCGATGGACGCGACGAATGACAGCGCAGTCCGCACGCTGGGCCGGGACATTCCCGAGGCTTCGATCGACATCACCTTTTCGGGCGGGCTGGGGCGACAGCGAGAAAAGGATTTCGGCATCGATCAGGTCGAGGTCGGCTACAAGATCGAGTTGCGCAATCAGGACGGCGGAGACTGGTTCGATGCCACGATCCTCGACACAGCCGGCAACGTGTCCGAGGAGCAGGCTTATACGCTGGTGCCGGTCCAGCGCACGGTCAAGAAAAGCGGGCGGCGCTGCTATCCGAATCTGGGGCGCGACGGGAAGTGCTTCAACGAGACGTGGACCGAGACCGTCACCGTCAACGAGAAGCGCTATATTTCAAACTCATTCACGTTCCGCGCCAGGACCCGGGACACCATTCGCGGCAGCGTCCGCTTCGCGGTCCCGGCGGATGGGCAATACGATGTGCGCCTCACCCGGCTGGAGACAAAGCAGGGCAGCCGCACGATAGCGCCGGACGCCTCGCGCGCTTTCACGAAATCGGTCTGGTCGGTGATGCGCTCGATCGACATGGGCACGCCGCCGATCAATCATCCGAAGCCGCTGGCGATGATCGCGCTCCGTATCAAGGCGACCGACCAGCTGAACGGCATGATCGACAACCTGTCCTGCGTGGCGTCGAGCTTGATCGACATCCCGGGTGAGGGTTGGGTCGAGACCGCCTCTCCGGCATGGCAGTTTCACGATGCGCTGACGGGGCTTGGCGCTCGGACGAAACTGGATCCGACGAAGATCATCGATCTCGATGCCTTCGCCGAGTTCTGCGCGGATCGGGGCTATGAGTTCAACGCCATCGTGCAGCCCGGCGATCGGTTTTCGGTGATCCAGCAGGTGCTGTCCTTCGGGCGCGGCTCGCTGGATATGAGTGACGGCAAGTTCGGCGTCATCTGGGAGCGCGAACAGCCATCGGCGCGCCAGATGTTCACGCCGCGCAACTCTTGGGGCTTTCAGGGCGAGCGCGAATACGTCAAGGTGCCGCACGCTTTGCGGGTGAAATACCTCGATCCTCAGACTTGGGAGCAGTCCGAGGTTGTTGTCTATCGGCAAGGCTTCAACGATCTCGGCACCAATGGCAATGAGATGGCCACCGAGTTCGAGATATTCGATATCAGCTATGGCTGCGCGAACCTGGAGCAAGCGATCCGGGCCGGGTATGAGACCATCCGCGAAGCGATCCTGCGGCCGGAAACATTCCGCCTGACAACCGACATAGAGCACATGCGGGTCAAGCGCGGCGATCGCGTCCAGCATGCGCATGACGCCATTCTTGTCGGCCTCGGGTCGGCGCGGATTGCCGCCATCGACGGCAGCGAGGTCACCTTCGACGAGGCCTTCCCGATGGAGGCGGGAAAGCTTTACGCCTTTATGGCGCGGGACAAGACCGCGACCCTGCACACGGTGCCGATCATCACCACGCCGGGCGAGTGGAGCACGGTCACGCTCGCAGACGGGATGCCGAGCGAGATAGAGGTCGGCGACCTGATCGCGTTCGGCGAGGCGGACCGCATCACGCAAGACCTGATCGTCAAGAGCATCGAGCCCGGCGAAGAGCGGGACGCGGTGCTGGAGCTGATCCCCTACGCGCCGGAGATTTACGCGATCGATCAGCCGATGCCCGATTATGACGCGACGATCACAGCCCCGGTGGACGTGCAGAAACTGCCGCCGCCGGTGCCGGTGATCGAGTATGTGCGCTCGGATGAGAGCGCCATGATGCGCGGCAATGACGGCAGCCTGATTGCGCAGATCGTGACCGTGCTGGGCTTCCCGTCCGGCAGTGGCGTGCCCGTGGCGCGGGTGGAGGGCCAGTGGCGCAAGCAAGGCTCGGAGACCTGGGCCGGCGACATCTTCGACCGGGGCGAGCGGCTGGCCTTCCCGGATGTGGACACGGGCGAAACTTACGATATTCGCTGGCGGTCGATCTCGCCTTGGGGCGTGGCATCGGATTGGGCGACAGCAACCGAGACCGTCATCGGCAACACGACGCCGCCGCCGGATGTGACGGGGCTGGAAGCGACGCTCGAGAACTTCGCCGTGCGGCTGCGCTGGGATGATGTCGATGTGATCGATATCGAGGCTTACCATGTCGAGCAGCTGATCGAGGGCGACTGGCAGCGGCTCGATATTATCGACGCGACGAATTATAAAACAGACGTTCTGCCGACCGGAGGCACGGAGAGCCAGGTCTACGAGTTCCGGGTGCGGGCCGTGGATAGCGGCGGGCTGGTCTCGGAAAACTGGACGGAGACCAGCGTCACGATCCGCGTGCCGGAGCAGCCGAGTGTGGCGCACCGGTTTGACGGGCCGAACTTTGTCCTCACATGGGACACGCCGGCGGCACAGTTTCCGATCAGCCATTACATCGTGCGCCGCGACGGGCTGCCGGTGGACGCGCCGAAGACGAACCTGTTCACCATCAAGGCGGATTGGGGCGGGCAGGAAACCTGGTCGATTGCCGCGGTGGACGTGGCCGGCAATGAAAGCGCCGAGGCCTCGATCACGGTCGAGATCACGCCACCAAGCGTGGAGCAGCGCCCAAGCCGAGTGATCGGCAACAACGTCCTGCTCTATTGGGATGGTGCACGGGCCAGCCTGCCGATCGACCATTACCGGATTTCGGTCGGGCCGTTCGCGGAAAGCGCCATCGTGCGAGGCACGGTTTCGACCACCTTCTTCGCGCTGTTTGAATCACAGGGCGGCACCTATCGCTATTGGGTGACGGCGGTCGACACGGCGGGCAATGAGAGCGCGGCATCCTCGCGCGAAAACACGCTGACCGATCCGGGCGG
>Ga0209487_1000342_pt1 | contig 42629 bp, 44 predicted proteins | sample Poulit2012_FD_187524 | JGI IMG/M metagenome (GOLD analysis project Ga0209487, IMG submission 187524) | Agricultural soil microbial communities from Georgia to study Nitrogen management - Poultry litter 2012 (SPAdes) (version 2) | ecosystem: Environmental > Terrestrial > Soil > Agricultural land... | reverse complement strand
GATAAAACAATTGAGTTAAAAGTTCAAGAACAATGGTTAGCTTTAAAATTAGAAAGAGAATATTCTAAAGAAGAAATTATGGAAATGTATTTAAATACAATTTTTTATGGAAGTAATGCTTATGGTGTTGCTAAAGCATCTGAAATTTATTTTGGCAAAACGGATTTACATGACTTAACATTAACTGAATCTGCAATGCTTGCTGGATTACCGCAACGACCAAGCGCTTATAATCCATATGAAAATCCTGACTTAATGGAAGGCCGTGTTGATACAGTTCTTAAGCTAATGGTTAGACATAACAAAATTACTCAAGCTGAGGCAGATGAAGCTCGTAGTGTTGATATTGCTTCTACCCTTTCTGGGAAACGTCCAGCAGCTCGTAAACACGATGGATTTGTTCAACAAGTAGAAAAAGAAGTTAAAGAAAAATTAGATGGTGCTGATATAAATACAGATGGCTTAAAAATCCATACAACACTTGATACTAAAGCTCAAGAACATGTTGAATCCCTTCTAACTGAAGATTCACAAAATCTTATTAACTTTCCAGACGAAGATATGGAAGCGGGCCTATCTGTTGTAGATAATGAAACGGGTGCTGTAAGAGCCATTGGTGGTAGCCGACATAATAATGATATAGATAGATTTAATTATGCTATCGATTTACAAAGGCAAGGTGGATCAACAATGAAACCACTATTATCTTATGCACCTGCTATAGAATATGAAAAATGGTCGACATATGAACAAATTAAAGATGATACATTTAAACCTGAAGGTAGGAAAGAAGTAAGAAACTATGACCGACAACATCATGGATGGATGTCAATTCGGGATGCACTTTCTAAATCGTATAACGTACCTGCAGTTAAAACTTTCCAAGAAGTTGGATCTGAACGTGTTCATGAATTTGGAACAAATTTAGGAATTGATTTTCCTAATGAAACAGTTGATTTTCTTGATGTAATTGGTGGAACAGATACAAATGTTACCCCTTTAGAATTAGCTAGTGCTTATAGTGCTTTTGCAAATGAAGGTAATTATACAGAAGCTTATACGATTACTAAAGTTGAATTTCAAGATGGAACGACGGTTGATTTAACTCCTGAAACAGAAAAAGCTATGGAAGATTATACAGCTTACATGGTTACTGATATGTTAAAAACAGCGATCACTGAAGGTACTGGTACAAATGCAAATATACCAGGATTAGATGTTGCAGGAAAAACAGGTACAACTAACGGACCAAAAGATTCATGGTTTACTGGATATACAACTAAATACACAATATCTGCATGGACAGGTTATGAAGATGGAAGAGAAATTAATAACACTCAAATTCCTCATGCCTTATTTAAAAATACTATGTCAGAAATCTCAAAAGATATTGACACACCTGACTTTAATAAGCCAGATTCTGTAGTAGAAGTTAACATAGCAAAAGGGTCAAATCCTGCTGCAATTGCAAGTTCAGGACAAAGCTCAGTAAAAGAATTATTTGTCAAAGGAACAGAGCCTGATTCTAGTACAATAGTAAAAGAAGAATCTTACCCAAGCGTTCAAAATTTATCAGCTAATTATAATGAGGATGAAGATCAAATTGATATTTCTTGGTCTCATGAAGATTCTGATGCGACATTTGAAGTAAGTTCAGCAATTGATCAAAATTCAATGAAAGTTGAAGAAACGACATCTTCTACAGAGGCAACATTATCTAATGTTGAAGATGGTGTAACTTACACAATACAATTAATAGCGATTAGTGACGATGGTGAGAAAAGTGATTCAGAAACTGTTACTGTAAAGGTTGGGGAAGAAGATAAAGAAGAAGAAATCCCAGCTGTTACTAATTTATCTGCAAATTTAGCAGATAATAATATCAATGTATCTTGGGATTATGATGGACCAGAAGCTTCTTTTGAAGTTGAGGCAAATGGTTCAAATGATTCAGTAAGTGATAATAATTATACAATTAATAATCCTGAAACAGATAAAGAATATAAGATTACTGTTACTGCTGTTAGTAATGATAAAAAAGGTCCTCCTGCAACGGTAAGTATCCGCGTAGAAGAACCTGAAAGTGATTCAGAAGAAGATTCGGAAAATAATCAAGAAGAAGAATCCAATGAAAATAATGATCAAAATACAAATGATAATTCTACCGAAAATAATAGCAGCGAAAATAATGGTGATTCTGAAGTAAATAATAGTGAAAATAATCAAGAACAAGAAAACAATAATCAAAATGAAAACAATGAGAATACTAATGACGCAGAGTCTGATGGTCCCTGATGAGACAGTAGGCGAAAATAACAATTCTAATAAAAATAATAATGAAACAACTAATAATCAAAATAACAACTCTAATAAAAATAATAACGATACAACTAATAATCAAAATAATAAAAATTAGCGTATAAATTTATTCATTACTATATTAATGCCCTAAAAGTTATATTAACTTTTAGGGCATTTTTATGGATTTGATGAATCACGATAGAAATTCTCTGTAAAATATGGTTGAGAGTTTTCATCAAACGCAATTCCAATTCCTAATTTATGATAATTTTTATTCATAATATTTTTTCTATGACCTAAAGAGTTCATTAATCCTTGATGAGCAAAAATACTACTAAATTGTCCAAAAGCTAAATTTTCACCAGCAGTAATAAAATCTATATTATCTTCTTCCATTCTCCCGGATATGTTTTTACCATTTAAATTAGTATGACTAAAATATTGATTTTTTGCCATATCTAAACTATGTTTTTCTGCCGTTTTACTTATTTTTTCATCCCAATCTAATACCGGTAATTCATGTTTTACTCGTGTCGCATTAGTAAGGTCAAATAACTGATATTTAAAACCTTCATTTAATTCATCAGATGGATCAGCAAATAATTTTTCTTTTTTCTTTTCCATATTTTTATTAATAATCTGAATCGCAGTTACAGTATTATTATTATGCTTATCATAAAAAACTGTAATATAACTTTGATCAGTTTGAAATAGGTCGTAAGTTTCATTATTATCTAATTCATAATTAACGCCCCCTTTTCTCATGATTGATTCAGGTGTGCCAATTTCTTCACGAACCATTTCTTTTGAACTTCCCAGTTTAACTTTTGTTGATGAATTTACTAAATCTTGATTTGTAAAAAGACCAGAAACCTTCTTATTTTCATCATAACTAACCATAATAAAACCTTTATAATCTTCATGGTAAGTATTCCATGTTCTGTTGTACTCATTTAAAGAAGAACGTTTTGGCTCTCCATAAGTGTCTTCTACTTCTTTTTTTGAATCATTTAATTCTATGTTATTAATAGAAAAAAGTTCATTTTTAGGAGGATTTAATTTAGCCTGATTCTCTTTGGTATCATTAGAATTTAGTGATGAATTTTCTGAAGTTGAAAATATAAGCTTAAGTTCTTTACTTAATTTATCTACGGAAAAATTATCATTTATATAGTTTTTTGAAATGTTAATTACATTGATCACAGGGTCTTTTATGGTAGAAGGTATAATTTCTTGGGCAGTATCTTCCCATAGTGGCTTAGAAAAATAAGTGATAAATACTATTATTAAAATAAAAATAAATCTTTTCATTATAACCTCCTCCTAAAAATGTATTTTATTTAATCTTATTTTAGCTTTTATTAATTTTAAAAGAAAGTAATCTAAAATAAAACACCTGTATTTCATAAATATAATTTTGAAATACAGGTGAGTACTATAGTTTTTTATTTATTTTAACAAAGTTAAAGTTACGGTTATTTTGCATTAATTTTTTTCATAACTTTTTTACCTTCTCGACATATATCCACAAGCTCACATGTTGGACATTCTGGATTTCTTGCTGTGCAGTGATAACGTCCAAAAAATATTAAACGATGGTGTGTAACACTCCACTCTTCTTTAGGAATTTTTTTCATAAGAGTTTCTTCAACTTGTCTTGTGTTATCTTTCCAACGACAAAATGCTAGTCGTTTAGCAACACGCTCAACATGCGTATCAACAGCAATTGCAGGAATATCAAAAGCTACAGATAAGACAACGTTTGCTGTTTTTCTACCTACACCTGCTAGTGATTCAAGTTCAGCTCTCGTTTTTGGTACTTCACCATTAAAGTCATCAATTAATTTACGAGCTAACTTTTGAATATTTTTTGCTTTTGTCCGATACAATCCAATTGATCTAATGTGATTTTCAATTTCTTCAACTGGAACAGAAAGAATATCTTCTGGTGTTTTAAATCGTTTAAATAATTCAGGAGTTACTCGATTAACATTAATGTCTGTCGTTTGTGCAGATAATAACACTGCAATAACTAGTTCGAATGGGTTTGTGTAATAAAGTTCACAATGTGCATCTGGATAAAGTTTTGCCATATAATCTAAACTTTGTCTAATTTCTTTTTGATTTAACACTCGTTTATTCTCCTTCTAACCAATTAAAATAGATTGATGTATCTCTTTTTTCTTTTTTGTATGTTTTTTGTGGTTGATTTTTATGAAACGGTTTACTTGCTTCTCTTGCTTCTTCAACTGATTTAATTCCTTTTTTTTGCCATTCTCTTAAAATACGATCAATATATCGAAAATTCAATTTACCCATTAAAACGGATTCCCTTAATCCAGCTTTAATTAAAGATGGTTGAATAAGATCTTCATCTAACCATACTGTTATTGTTTCAATTTCAAAAGGTGAAAGCGGACGACCAAACTCTTGTTCAAATAAAATAAATATTGAACCAGATTCATCAGGTTCGAGATCATTTTTTTGTTCATTATTAATTTCATTATATAATTTTTCCCACAATAAATTTAAACTATATGATTCACTTATTTTGTTATATTCGTTATTTTCTTCAGAAATAGTTAAAATATTTTTTTGCATTAAATTTTTTAAAATATCAGCACACTTTTCTTCGCTCAAAGTTAAATATTGAGCCATTTCACTTGGTGTTGGAAAATTGTTACCTTCATGCATGAAACGGTATACTTGAAGTATCACAGCTAATTCATTTTCATTTAAACCAATATTTTTATAATTTTTAATTAAACTAAGTGGAATATTTATTTGATTTAATAAGATATCTTCAAATGTATATTTTTTCATGATAACCCTCATTTCTTCTTAAACAAAATTAAATCCCAAGTTTAATAAACTTAGGATTTATTTTTATTATACCAAATTATTATTTACAAATCGATCAATTCTTTTTGCTGCTTCTTCTAGGTTTTCCATAGATGTTGCATAAGATAACCTTACATTATCAGGTGCTCCGAATCCTGAACCAGGTACTAAAGCAACTTTTTCTTCTTCAAGTAACGCTTTTACCCATTCATCTACTGAATTAAATCCATTTAAAGCTACAGCTTCACTGACATTAGGAAATAAATAAAAAGCGCCTTTTGGCTTGATACATTTTATTCCTTTTATGTTTGATATCAATTCATAAAATCGATCTAAACGCTCAGAAAAAATTGTTCTCATTTCATCTAATGTATCATTACTTTCGGAATATGCCGCTAATGCTGCATATTGTGAAATTGATGTAGGATTTGACGTTGCATGTGAAGCATGACTAGTCATTGCTTGAATAATTTTAGTTGGACCAGCTGCATAACCTATACGCCATCCTGTCATTGCGTGTGATTTACTGACACCATTGATAACAATTGATATATCTTTTAGCTCAGGTGATATTTCAGCTATTGATATATGATTATCATCTGTATAAACAAGTGATTCATAAATCTCATCAGAAACAATTGTTATATTGTGTTCTAAACACACTTCTCCAAGTGCTTTTAGTTCTGCTTTTGTATACATCATGCCCGTTGGATTACTTGGTGAATTTATAATTAATGCTTTAGTTTTACTTGTTATTGTTTTTTCTAATTGTTCTTTCGTTATTTTGAATTCATTTGCTTCCTCGCCTTCAACGAGAACAGGTTTTCCTCCAGCTAATTTAACATGCTCAGGATAACTAACCCAATAAGGTGTTGGAACAATTACTTCATCACCTTTATCAATAATTGATTGGAATAGAGCGAATAAAGCATATTTAGCACCCGTAGTTACAATAATATTTTCTGGTTCATATACTAAATTATTATCATTTTTTAATTTATTAATAATCGCTTTTTTTAAAGGTAATATTCCCCCAGATTGTGTGTATTTTGTGTGCCCATCATCCATCGCTTTTTTTGCTGCTTGAAGAATATATTCAGGCGTATTAAAATCAGGTTCACCTACACCTAGACCAATTACATCATATCCTTGATTTCTTAATTCTGTTGCTTGGGCTGAAATTGCTAATGTTGATGATGGTGTTAATTGCGCTACTCTTTTTGACAAATTCATGTTTTTTTTAACTCCTCTTTTAATTAAAGTTTCGTCTTAATCTAAAACTTTCAAAATCTGTACCATCTGACATCAAGTAATAATCAAAAACGTAACGATTATCTGCATCATTATATTTTATTTCCCACAATAACTCATTATCGATTATTGCTGGTTGTATCTTGACAAATTCACATTGATTACAAGTTTGTTCCCATTCATTTAAAATAGTTTCTTCTGATACTAAATCTTCACTTTTATATGTTTTAATATTATCATTTTCTATTTTTTTAGCTTCTTCTGGAAAATGTACAGAAGCAAACATTTCTTCCTGTGAATCGCTTTCTCCTTTAAAAATATGATAAAATTCATTTTCTTGAAAATAATATTTTTCTTTTATATCGGAGAGTTCTGTTTCTTGAATAACTTTATTACTTGTTTTATCAAACTTTTGAAGATGATTTTGATCAATTTTATATAAATAATAGCTAAATATAGCTATTATAACGACAACTATTATTAATATAATTACAAACATTTTTTTATAAAGACTCATATTTCTTTTATTCATTCATTATCACTTCTTTTACATTTTATCAATCATCATAAACATTATAGCATAAGAGGTAACTAATTTCTTATGTTTACAAAGTTAGATTATTGTTGTTTCCAACTTTTTCTATAATCTGTTTAGTATCTAACTGATTTGTTTCGATTGGATAGATTGATTCTGTAAAAAACTTTTTATAATTCGCATATAACAAGCGATTATCTAATACAAAAATAAGCCCTTGATCCTTTTCATTACGGATTAATCGCCCAATACCTTGTCTGAATTTTAAAACGGCTTCAGGCAAAGCATATTCAAAAAATGAATTTTTGTTTGAATCGTCTATACGTTCAACTTCAATTTGAAATGCTGGATCATTCATTTGTTGAAAAGGGAGACGTGATAAAATTAAACATTTTAATAAATCACCTTTTATATCTATACCTTCCCAAAACGAAGCTGTTCCAAGTAAAATAGCCGGTTGATTTTCTTTAAAGGTTTTAATCAATTGTTCACGATTACTATGGGTAACTCCTTGTGCTAACAGTGTTATATCATCACTTAATATTTCTTCTAATAAATAAAATGATTGTTTTAACATTTTATAAGAAGTAAATAAAGTGAGAATACCCCCATTAAACAATTTATTAACTGAATAAATAAGTTCACTTAATGCTGCTAAATATTGTTTTTCACTTTTTATAGATGGAAAATCTGTGGGAACAATTAACTCTGTTTGTTCTGATAAATTAAATGGTGTTGGTAATTGAATAGTACGTGTGTCCTTCTCCAAGTTTAATTGATTTAACATGTAATTAAATGAGTCTCTAATTGTTAGTGTCGCACTCATATAGATGATCGTATGTTTATTTTCATAAAACTCACTAATTAATTTATCATTACTTTGATTCATTTCACTATGGATTGACCAATTTATTATATTTTTTTCCTTAGTCAATACAGCAAGTACTAATAAATTATTTTCTAAATTACTAATAATATTAGTCATATTACTTCGATAATTAATCAGTTCTTCAATTATTACTTCATCTAATAATTTTTCATTCTTTAATTTATTAATACTTATATTAAAATAACCAATAATAGTCTTTAAATCTTCTAATACTTTATCATTAATGTCATTAGATTGGTTTTTACTTGAATATAAGTATGTTTGTCTAGATTCGTACTCATTTTCCGAATATTTATATAAACGATTAAGTAACTCAAATAATTCTTGTTGTAGCAACTTTAATTCATAAAGCTCTGTTTTTTTAAGTAGATATTTTAAAAATGGATAAAAGTTAACATTTGATAATAGTAAGTTTTTATTTTCAATAATTAAATTTTTAAACTGATGGGCTTCATCAACTATAAGTTTTTTATAAGGTGGTACTAATAAACCATCCGTATTTATATCAGCAATTAATAAAGCATGATTAATTAACACGACATCAGCTGAATATGCTTTATTAAATGAAAAAGAATAATATGAGTATGGATTACTGCTCTTCAATGTCTGTATATCAAATAAATATTGTTCCATATTTGATTCAATATTTAAATCAGAAAAAAGGCCAGTATTAGTTTCAGTTAACCAAACAATCAACTTAGCTTTAAAAATAATTAATGGATAAGTATCATTACGTTTATTTTTCAAGAAATTATAAAATCGTTTGATGTCAATATAATTTTTTTTACCTTGTAAAATTTGAACATTAAATTTAAATGGAAAAACTTCTTTTAACTTAAGTATATCATTCCAAAAAAGTTGTGATTGTAATTGTGTTGTATGAGTGCTTAAAACTACTCTTTCTTTTGTTTGCACAGCTTCATAGATAGCAGGAATTAAATAGCCTATTGATTTACCTAAACCTGTTGGAGCTTCAATTAAAGCATGGTTATGTTCATCAAATTGCTGTTTAATTTCTTCAGATATTCTTATTTGATTTTTTCGAAAAACATAATCTTGATAAACTTTACTTAATAAACCTTCTTCTTTATATACTTGTGTGAGAAAAAGATCGTAATTTATGAGTTTTTCTTTTTGTTTGTTAAAATTTAAAGGTTTTAAATAGGGTAAATCTAAATAATAATTATAATGATTTTTATTATTATCATTTAGATTGATTAATTTTTTATAAAAGTGATCTAAATCTGAGATTAAAGAATGTGATAAGTTTTTTAAATGTAATAATGAATCAATTGGTAAATTCACAAACTTTTCTTTTAAAAACAAAAATAGCTCTGTCGTTATTTCGGCATCGATAATGGCTCGGTGCGCTTTTGATTGATCAAATTTAAATTTTAAATAAGCTGTTAAATCCGTTAATTTATAAGAAGTTGCTTCAGGTAATAAAATTTTACTAAGTTCTACAGTATCAATTACTTTATTTTCTAAGGCAGGTTCATTAATTAAATTTAATTCGTCGTTTAATGTTTTCATATCTAATTCTACTTGGTGAGCTACTATAATATGATCTTTAAATAAAGGTAAAAACTCATGATATACGTCTTTGAACAAAGGTTCTTGTTCTAATTCTTCATTAGTTATTGACGTTAATTTTTGAACAAAATTATCAATCTTATTATTAGGATTAATTAATCTTGTATATCTATTTATTATTTTTTTATCATGAATAACTAAAATACCTATTTCTATTATTTTGTTTATTTTTTTATCTGCTAAAAAAATTGTTTCTAAATCAAATACAATATACTTAGACATGATTTCCTCACTTTTTCCTTACTCTAAATCGACTCTACTTTCGTTAAAGGTGGTTCTTGATCTAAGAGTTGAGTTACTTTATTATTATGATCTACAAGAGCAACTTTGGGTTTAAATGTTGTTAACTCTGATTCATTGATACTCGCATATGCAATAATTATGACAATGTCATCTTTTTGAACAAGTCTTGCAGCTGCACCATTTAAACAAACTACACCAGAACCGCGTTCCCCTGCTATCACATATGTTTCAAATCGTTCTCCATTATTATTATTCACGATTTGGACCTTTTCATGGGCTAAAATATCAACTTCATTTAATAAATTTTCATCAATCGTAATACTACCAACATAATTTAAATTTGCTTCTGTGACAGTTGCGCAATGTATTTTTGATTTCATCATTACTCTCATCAATATTCTCACCCTTTAATTAAATTTAGTTAGTACTTCCCCATATTTATTAATAATTAAATTATCGATTAGTCGTGCTTTACTGTATTTAACAGCTATTGCTAAAACGATGGTCGAGTTAACTTCGGTTACGTCTTCTAAATCTGGAAAGCTTAATAACTCTAAATATTCATAATCAATATTGCTAGTTTCCAAAAACTTTTTACGTACATTATCTAAAATTACTTTAGCATTATATTCTTTTGATTTTATTAATTCTGCTCCGTAATTTAAACTTGTATAAATTGAATTTGCTAAGTGTTTTTCATGATCAGATAAATAAATATTTCGACTACTTTTTGCAAGTCCTGAATTTTCTCTAACTGTCGCTAAACCAACTATATTGACAGGTAAATTAAATTGTTCGACAAATGTATAAACAATAGCAAGTTGTTGAGCATCCTTCATTCCAAAATAAGCATTTGTGGGCTGAACAATATTAAACAGCTTTAATAAAACGGTTACTACCCCGTCAAAATGCCCTGGTCTATTTTTACCACACAAGACATCAGCTTTCTCTGTTACTTCAATTGCGAAAGTCATTTTTTCTGGATACATTACTTTTGAAGTGGGTATAAATATAATATCGACCCCATGTGATTCAGCTAAAGAAGCATCACGCTTCGCATCTCGTGGGTAAGTTTCAAAATCTTCATTTGGTCCAAATTGGAGCGGATTTACAAATATACTTAAAACGGTTAAATCATTCTTTTTAACCGACTCTTCAACTAATGATAAATGTCCATCATGTAAAAAGCCCATTGTTGGAACAAACCCTATTTGTTTATCTTGATGATAACTTAGTTCTAATTTCATTTCTTCAATATTATCAATTATTTTCATTTTATTACCTACTTTATTATTTTGGTAAGTCTTCAATTTTTTTCATTTGATAAGTAAAAGGTTCTGTTGGAAAATCTTTATTCCTTACTTCAGAAACATAAGATTCTATACCTGTAACTCCCACTTCATTAAAATCAGCATAAGATTTTACAAATTTAGGTAATCTATTTACTCCATATTGTAAAAGATCATGATAAACAAGTACTTGTCCGTCACAATCAATGCCTGCACCAATTCCAATTATTGGTATATTTAATTCGTTAGTTATAATTTTAGCTAGTTCTTTTGGAATGCATTCTAAAACTAATGCTTGAGCGCCATTTTCTTCCAATAACTTTGCTTGTTTTAACAATTCATGGGATGTGTCTGAATCATTTCCTTGTATTCGATACCCACCTAAAACATTAAATGTTTGGGGAGTTAAACCGATATGTCCAACTATTGGAATGCCTCCATCGGTTAATCGTCTTGTTAATTCGAGTATTTCTTTTGAAGCACCTTCTAATTTTAATGCTTGTGCATTTGATTTTTGAAAAATTTCACGCGCATTTTCAACTGAACGATCAATTGATCCATGATAAGTCATAAATGGCATATCAACAACCATATATGTATTTGGAGCACCACGTCTTACTGCTTTAGCATGATGAGTCATATCATCTATTGTCACTTCTGTTGTTGAATCATAACCTAAAACTACCATTCCTAATGAGTCTCCAACCAAAATCATATCAACACCAGATTTTTCCGCTTGTTTTGCAGATGGAAAATCATATGAAGTAATCATAACAATTTTTTCATTATTTGCTTTCATTTTAAGAAAATCTCTATTCATTAACATTAAAATAAATTCCTCCTCTTAAAACCATGATATTTCAGCTGAATAAATTTTTTCAATTATACCAGAGTCTCTTTTTGCTAAAAGTGCACCATCTTCAGCAATACCTAAAAACTTTCCAGACCAAGATTCGTTACTTGTTTTTATTTCTAATTGTTCATTTATTCTAAATCCATATTGCTCCCATATTGTTTTAACATTAGGAAAACCATCTTTTAAATATAAATCAAATTTCTCTTCAAATGATTTAATAATATTTTGAATAAGTTTCGTTTTATCATTTTTTTCATTTTTCTCAATATTTAATGAAGTAACTTTTGATTGAAGATCTTTAGGATAACTAGATAATTTTTGGTTAACATTAATTCCTATACCTATAATAACATATGATACTTTATCTTGTTCCGCTTGCATTTCTGTCAAAATACCTGAAACTTTTTTATTATTTATCAAAATATCATTAGGCCACTTTATTTGTGGATTAATACCTTCATACTGATCAAGTACTTGTGCTAATATAGTTGCTGTTAAAAGTGTTATTTGAGGTGCTTCATACGGTAAAATATTCGGTCTTAATATAATACTCATCCAAATACCTTCATCTTTTTTTGAATGGAAAAATCGATCTGCTCGACCTTTTCCATCAGTTTGTTCGTCTGCTATAACGATTGTTCCATGTGCAGCTCCGTCAATGGCAGCAATGTGGGCTAATTTTTGGGTTGATTCAACAGATTCTTTATGAATAATATGATGAGCTAACCAATTCGTATTAAGTCCCCATTTTATTGTATTTTCACTTAATTTATCAGGATACATCATTATTCGGTATCCTTTTCGAGATATACCTTCAATGATATAACCATCTTTTTTTAGCTCATTCATATGCTTCCAGATAGCACTTCTTGAAATGTTCAGTTTTTCTGAAAGTACTTGACCAGAAATAAACTCATTTTTTGATGATTTTTCAGCTAATAAATTAATTAATTTATTTCGAGTCGATTGCATATAATCCAGTCCTTTATAATGTTTTTATCATTAGGTATTCGCTTATAGAGTACTTCTTCTTCGATTTCTTTTAATAAATCTTCAATCCATTTACCTTGTTTAAGGTGTGGAAATAATTTAGTAATATCATTTCCGTCTACAGATAAATCTTTTCGTGAACTAATAGCTAATGCGTTTTTTTGAGAAATAATAGTTTCATCTTTGATTTCTGTTTGTAAATAAAGTTTTACAACATTTACAAATGAATTTATTAATTCTTCATCTAATTTATAAAGTAACATAACATTTATGTCATTACATTTATAATTCTCTACTGCTGAAACCAAATTAATGGTTTCTTTTTTTACAACATTTGATACTTTCCACGCTTTTATCCATTGATTAATTGAAATATGTTGATCAATTAAATGAAAATAACTAATCACTTCACTAAAGCGATTAAAAGGTTTTATATCATTAGGTAAAAACCGGATTAAGTTTTTATTATTTTTGAATATAGGTAATTCTTCGTATACTTTAGTTATTAATAAATAATTTAAGCCATAATTAAGATAATTTCCTATAAAAAACTTTTTCATTTCTGATGTGATACGTTCAATTGATAGCTCGGCTATTTTAGATTTTAAATTATTCATTGTTAAAAGTGCCCTATCTTCTATACTAAAACCGAATTGGCTTACAAATCTTAATGCTCGTATAATTCTTAAAGGGTCTTCTGTAAATCGTTCGTTTGGAGAACCAACTGTTTTAATAACTTGATTATTTATATCAGTTACTCCATTAAATAAATCAATTATTTGACCTGATTCATCCATAGCTAATGAATTTATAGTAAAGTCTCTCATACTTAAATCATCATGAATACTTTTTTGCGAGTTTTTAACATAATAGTTGTTATTTTCTTTAAAAGTTGTCACTTCATATGAAGTATGATTATGTCGGACAATTACTGTTCCATGATCCACACCGACAGGAATAACTTTTTTAAATATTTTATTGATTTCTTCAGGGGGTGCTGAAGTAGCAATATCGATATCATTTATCTGTATGTCCATTAAATAATCACGGACACATCCTCCAACATAATAAGCTTCAAACCCATATTGTTTTAAAGTTGTAATTATAAAATTTGCTTCTTTGAATGGTTGTTCTAACATTTTCTTAGACTCCTATAATTTAAGTGAGAACATCTTTATATAAATTTAAATACTCCTTCACAATTGTATTAGCGTGAAATTGTGTTTTACTTCTGTCGTATGCTGCTTGTTTCATTTCTTTTAATTTTTTTGGGTCATTTAAAAGATTTATTGCATACTTAGCAGCAGATGCTATATCTCCTAATTCAACAAGATAACCTGTTTCTCCGTGGTTAATGACTTCTGGAATTCCACCAACATTAGTTCCAATACTTGGAACCTCACAAGCCATCGCTTCTAAAATAACTAAACCAAAACTTTCTTGTTCTGACATCAGTAGTAATAAATCAGATATTGATATTAAATCACTAATATTTTTTTGACGACCTAAAAATATTACATCTTCTGTTATATTAAGCTCATCAACAAGTTCAAATGCAGTAGGTGATTCAGGCCCATCACCTACTAAAATTAATTTTGCTTTTGTTTCTTTATTTATTGAAGCAAATGTTTTAATGACATCTTCTATCCGTTTTACTTTTCTAAAATTAGAAATATGAATTAAAACTTTATCATCTTTACTTATACCATATTCTTCTTTTAAATATTCACGGTTTTTCTTAAAATAATCAGCTTCATTTACAAAATTATAAATAACATCAATTTTCCTATCAACATCTAAAACTGCTTTAGTTTGATTTGCTAAATCATTTGAAACGGCTGTTACTTTATCAGATTTTTCTATTGCATATTTTATCATTGGTTTAAAAGTTTTATCCATTCCTAAGACTGTTATATCAGTACCATGAAGCGTTGTCATAATTTTTACGTCATGTTTTGCAATATCTTTAGCTAAAATAGCACTTACAGCATGTGGCATTGCATAGTGCACGTGAAGAATATCTAGTTTTTCTCTATCGATAACTTCAGCCATTTTTGCAGCTAAAGCTAAATCATATGGAGGGTGTTTAAATACAGGATAGTAACTAGTTTCTACTTCATGATAATATATTTCAGGATTGATACAATTTAATCTAAACGGCATACTCGATGTAATAAAATGTATTTCATTACCTTCTTCTGCTAAAAGTTTTCCTAATTCTGTTGCTATAACACCCGATCCACCTATCGTTGGATAACAAGTGATTCCAATTTTCATCATTAACTGTCATCCTTTTATTTTATAAAATATATTCCAAACCATATACTAATTCATTTAATTCTAATACTTTATTAATGGATAAATCGATTCCATCCATAAAGGATTCTCTGTCGAAAGAATCATGTTTAATAGTAAATAATTGGCTTTCACCGCCAAATATTACTTCTTGATGTGCCACTAATCCAGGTAGACGAACGCTATGTACATGAACGCCATGTGATTTTGCTCCCCGAGCACCATCTAAAACTTCATATTCTTCAGGATGTCCTTGTGTTTTTTCTTCTCGAACACTATTAATAAGATCAAGTGTTTTAACAGCTGTTCCTGAAGGTGCATCTAATTTATTATCGTGATGTTTTTCTATAATTTCAACATCTGGAAAATATTTAGCTGCTTGTTTTGAAAATTCCATCATTAAAACAGCTCCAACAGCAAAGTTTGGTGCAATAATGGCTCCTAGCTCTTTTTCTTTTGCTAAGTTTCTTAATGTGTTTATTTCATCTTCAGTAAATCCTGAAGTCCCTACAACAGGTCTTAAGCCATTTTTTAAAGCGGCTAAGGTATGCTGATATCCAACTTCGGGAATTGTTAAATCGACAAAAACATCAGCTTTAACTTCAGTAAATAATTTATCCATATCGGTATAAATTGGAATATCACTTTCAAACTGTGGTAAAATTTCTTTTAACGTTTTATTTTCATTTTTATGATCTAAACATGCAACAAGTTCAAATTTATCATTATTTAAAATCATATTAACAGCTGAAGATCCCATTTTACCTCTTGGACCAGCTAAAATTATATTTATTGACATTTTCATCACTCCATCATTGATTTTTATTAACTTTGGTAAACACCTTTAGTATAACATGCTAAAATGACTTTGTTTACTTTTCATGTTTCCAATATATCATATATCTATTTGAATAAAGCTATAATTGGTTTATACTTTTATAAGTATGTAATAATTATAACTAATTAAATAAATATATTAAAGGATGTGTCAGTATATTTTTAAAGATATAAAATTAAAAAACACCTTATTTATAATATTAGGATCTGCTATTTTTTCATTTGGAATCGTTCATTTTAATATGCAAAATAATTTAGGTGAAGGTGGATTCACAGGAATTACACTTTTATTATATTTTATATGGGAGATAAACCCAGCTATCAGTAATATTCTTTTAAATCTACCTGTATTTTTAATAGGATTAAAATATTTAGGTAAAAATACATTTATTTATACTATAATTGGAACAATTAGTGTTTCAATCTTTTTAGAAATATTTCAAATATATTCATTACCTATACCTTTACACTCTGATATGACATTAGCGGCACTTTTTGCAGGGGCATTTATTGGAGTTGGACTTGGAATTGTCTTTAGAAATGGTGGTACAACTGGCGGGGTTGACATCATTGCACGAATTGTAAACAAATTTTTAGGTTGGAGTATTGGTAGGTCAATGTTTTTATTTGATTTAATAGTCATCTCTACTTCAATTATAACTTATTTAGAATATGTAGAAGGTATGTACACAATACTTGCTGTTTATATAGGTTCTAGAGTAATTGATTTTATTCAAGAAGGAGCTTACGCTGCAAGAGGTGCTATGATTATTTCGAAAAATAATGAAGAGATTACGCATGAAATAACTGAAAAATTAGACCGTGGTGTAACTATTATTGATGGTACGGGTGGATATACAAAAGACATACACCAAATTGTTTATTGTGTCGTTCCAAAAAGTGAATTAATGCGGTTAAAAAATTTAATACAAGAAATTGATCCACATGCATTTATTACATTTACTAGTGTGCATGAAGTACTAGGTGTTGGATTTACTTTAGATGATGATAGGAAGCCATTAAATAAATAAAAGGACTGAAATTTCAGTCCTTTTAATCTCTGTTACTTAAAAATATTAATAGAAAACGCATTAACTCTGCAACTGCAACAAGAGCTGCTGCAACATAAGTGAGTGCTGCCGCATTAAGTACTTTTTTAGTATCACGTTCTTCTTCATTTACAATTATCCCACTAGCAACAAGTTGATTCATTGCTCTTGAAGACGCGTTGAATTCAACAGGTAAAGTAACTAATTGGAATAAGACTGCGAAAGCCATGAATATAACACCTAAACCAATCAAGTTATTCATTGAAAAAAGAATACCTGCTATAATGATAAACATAGCACTGTTAGAACCAAATGAAGCAAGTGGAACTAAGGCAGTTCTGAATTTCAGAAATGCATATTCTTCAGCATCTTGAAGGGCATGGCCAACTTCGTGAGCTGCTACAGCAGATGCAGCCATCGAATCACCATGAAAATTATCAGTAGATAATCTAACTACTTTACTTCTTGGATCATAATGGTCTGTAAGTGTACCTTGTACTTCTTCTATACTAACATCATAAAGTCCATTATCATTTAAAATTTCTCGCGCAACTTCTGCGCCACTTTTCTTACTTGATGTCGTTATCTCAGAATATTTTTTATAAGTTGATTTAACTTTACTTTGAGCTATCATTGGTAAAATCAGCAAGATACCAAAATAAATCAGTAATGTTCCAATAGACAAAATATTACCTCCCTTAACTTCAAATAAAGACTACATAATAATAATAGTCAAAAAGTCAGTAAAGGTCAATTAAAGTTTATCAGTATTGAATTTTTTAAGTAATTGATAAATTAAAATCAGCGTAAATATCGATAACCAAAATGTAAAATAGCCGATTTCATTTTGATAGGCAGATAAAGATGAATATATTGGCATCATACCATAAACATAATCTATTATTTCATTATGTAGTAAAAACACACCTGCTACAGTTAAATGTTTTAACTTTATTTTATAATAAGGTAAATATATTAATCCTTGAATAGCCATTGCGCCATGAGAAACTATCAACATATATCCTTCCCACGGTAATTCACCATTAACGATTAATGTTAAAATATTCATTGCAACAGCCCAAATACCATACTTAAATAACGATGTTACTGCTAAAGCTTCAATATAAGGTGCGTTTTGATTAAATATAAAAAAAATCAAAAATATTGTAAAAAACAATGTTGCAGTAGGACTATCAGGAACAAAAGGAATAAAAACTGCTGGAGTAATTGCTAACTGACCTGCATACCATAAATAACCGTAAATAGTTCCAAATAAATTAATTATAAATAGTAGTATTAAAAATGTTTTATGGGTAAAAATATATTTTAATTTTATAATCCTCACCTACTGACATTTATTTATTAAAAAAACACCTTCACCAATAAATGGTAAAGGTGTTTAATTTAATTATTCTTCTTCATTAATTGTTTCTTCTAGGAATTCTGCTAATTCTTTTAGTTCTTCATCAGAACCTTCGAATATATCAGCTGGCATATCACCAATACCATTTACTGCAATATCTTCAATTTCTTCAGCATCGTGATCAGTACCTATTAAACCAGGTCCTGCAGGGCCGCCACTTAAATCATCACCATGACAACTTAAACAATTGTCAGCATAGATTTCATACCCTGGATCATCCATATTTACTTCAACTTGTTCAGATTCAGGAATTGGTTTGTTATCATCAGCAATTTCTTGCCAATCAACAGCAGATGCTGAATCATAAGTTAACCAACCAACTGAAACTAAAGCTAATAACATCATTGCTACTGCAATTGGACGTTTAGGTGGTCTTCTTCCTGGTCCATTATCTAGGAACGGAGCAAGGAATAATGCACCAAATGCTACTCCTGGTATTACTAGAATACCTAATAGTACATAAGGTCCACTTGCAAAATCATATTTTAATAATTCATATAAAAATAAGAAATACCAGTCTGGCAACGGTAAATACGATGCATCAGTTGGATCAGCTAAGCCTTGTAAGGGAGCTGGTGAAGCAATCGTTACACTTAAAAATCCAATTAAGAAGACAGAACCAACTAACCACTCTTTAAGTAAAAAGTTGGGCCAAAAAGCTTCAGTACGACCGGGATATTCAGAATAATCTTTTGGAACTTGTGAAGTTTTCTCGCTAGTAATTCGAGAATCTCCAACAAGCTTCATACCTTTACCTCTTTTCACAGTTTCTACCTCCTTTTATAATGGTCCAGCAATACCTTGTTTACGAATTAAAATAAAGTGTACTGCTAATAGCCCGAATAATGCTCCTGGTAAGAAGAAGACATGAATAGCAAAGAATCTTGTTAATGTCTGAGCTCCAACAATGGTTGGATCACCAGCTAACAGTGTTTTTAAATATTCACCAATAAACGGGACTTGTTCTGCGATTTCAAGACCTACTTGTGTAGCGAAGTAAGCTTTGTTATCCCAAGGTAATAAGTAACCTGTGAAACCTAAACCTAATATAACGAAGAATATTAATACTCCTACCATCCAGTTTAATTCACGAGGCTTTTTATAAGCGCCTTGGAAAAACACTCGCATAGTATGTAATAATAACATAACTACAAGTACACTAGCACCCCAGTGGTGCATACCACGAACAATTTGACCGTGTGCGACTTGCGTTTGCAAATAGTAAACTGATTCCCAAGCGTTTTGAATATCTGGAACATAATACATTGTTAAAAACATTCCAGATAAAACTTGGATTACAACTAAGAAAAACGTTAAGCCACCAAAACAATAAACAAAAGCTGAAAAATGATGTGCCGGGTTAACGTGCTCTGGCACTTCATGATCGGCAATGTCTCGCCAGATAGGCGTAACGTCTACACGATCATCAATCCAATCATATAACTTTTGTAGCATTTTTAATTACGCCTCCTCTCTAGGACTTGGTTCTCCAAGGAACAACATTCCGTCTTCTACTTTATGTTCATAAACATGTAATGGTTCTGTAGGTGGTGTATGCGGAACATTTGTACCATCCTTATAATAACGACCATTATGACATGGACAGAAGAATTCATTTGGATAATCTTCATTTCCTTCCCATGATACAAAACAGCCTAAATGTGTACAAATTGGTGAAAATGCTTGTATTTCACCATCATCATCTTTGTATACCCACGCTGTTTGTTTTACGTCTGATTCATACCATCCATCAACTTGTTCAACTTCCCAGTCAACTCTTTGTGGTTCGTTAGTAATATCATCGACTGATAAGCTTACGTTTGTAAGATCTCCTGATTCACCTGCAGTTTTTAACACTGGGTCAATAGCAAATCTTAAATTTGGAATAAGAATTCCCGCAGCCATAAATCCTCCTAAACCTGTAAGTGAATAGTTTAGAAACTGTCGACGGGATACTTGATTTTTTTTCTTACTCATGGTTACCCCCCCCTATATGTTATCACGGACAAATATTTTATAATTTCTATTACTAGGACACTTCTATAATAGCTTAAAGATTTTGCTTGGTCAAACATAAACCATCTATTTCAAGTTTTCACTTTCTATCTTAATTAGTTCATTTGAAAAATAATAAAATTCATCTTTTTTATTATGATCTAGTGCATTATTTATCTTTTCTTTAATTAATTTAATCGTTTTTTTCTGCGCAATATTATTTAAATTTTGATTTGCTATATATCGATCTTGCCCAACTAAAAAATCATTTTCATCAAAAGGATTATCAATTGATATAAAACTATATCGATGACATTTTTCCTGCCCTGGATAATTTAATTTAATATAGATAGGATCATTAACATTTAATCTAAGATCGTGATAAGCTTTATGCTGGTCTATTGTTATTAAGTTATTCTTTGTAAATATAAATTCTGGTTCATTAGTATTTACCGTAGACATCGAGATTGTTCTTGGACAATTATTAATTGATTTAACAAAATTCACTTGTTCAAGTACCTCAGGCTGATTTAATAACATTTCTAATAACCAAGTATTTTCTCGACTGTTAAAACTATAATTTTTTAAAAACCATTTTAAAAAATCTTGTTTATCTCTTTTTGAGATTTTAAATACCATTTCCATTACCACCCCTTTTCTAGTAATCATACCATAATATATTTGTTTTTTAAGATTTAAGTCGCTGTATGAATGATAGAATCTCATTATCTTGTGGTTCTATTTTTAAATATTTTTCAAACACATCGATTGCTTCATTTATTTTACCATCTTCCACTAAGAAATAGCCATATTCTTTTAAAAAGATACTATCTGATTGGAGTAGTTCATAAGCTAACTTATAATAATCATAAGCCTTTTCAAACTCTTCATTTTCATTATAAGCTAAAGCTAATTCCCAGTCATATTCAGGGTCTTCTGCTCCCATTCTTTTTAATTCATTAATTAAATCTATAATTTCATCAATTTTATTTTCTTCTTTTAAAATATTGACTAAGAATATTACAGCAACTTTATAATCATTATCTAAAGTAATAGCTTCTCTCATATACGATTTACTATAATCAAATTCACCTAATTCATGAGCTAATTTACCTGCCATAAAATATAATTCTTTATTAAATTCATCAATCTTTAATCCTTCTTTAATTATATCATATGCTTCTTCTTTCATTTCTTCTTCTATATATACATTTGCTAACTCGACATAAACAGATTGATAGTCTTTATCTCTTTCGATTAATTCTGTCCAAGCATTAATAGCAATATCATTTCGATTAACTTGTGATGCAATAAAGCCATATTTAAACAATGAATCGTTATCTTTTTCATTAACTTCTTGATAATAATTAAAAGACTCTTCATACTTTGAAATCATTGCTAATGATTCAGCTAAACGTTCATTAATATCGACATTTGCTATTAAATCTTTTTCTTTATTAACAATTTCATAATGAATGATTGCTTTATTATATTCACCAATAGAGAAAAATAATTCTCCTAATGCAAAATCAATAATAATTTCATCTTCATCCAATGATTTTGCTTCCCTTAATTTAAGTTCAGCTACTTCAAATAATCCTTGCGATTCATATAAATCAGCGAGCTGCATTAGAGATGGCAGATAAAATTCATCTGATGAATCAATTTGCGTTAAAGTTTCAATAGCATCAGAATCATTTTCTAATTCTGTATAAATACTTGCAATAAATAATTTAACTTGCCCTTCAGTCGGAAGAACTGCCTCTATTTTTTGAAATGTTTCTAATGCTTCATCTAAAAATCCCCAATCAAAATATAATTCTCCAATTGTGAATTGTTCGTCTAAATCAGCAATTTCAGCTTTACTTTCAATTAATTTGAGTGCTTCATCAACCCGGTTTTCTTGTAATAAACTATTTGCGTATTGTAAATCTTCTAGCATTAACTAACTTCCCTTCGATTATAAACATAAAAAAATCCACACGAATGTAGATTTTTTTAATTATATAAGTTTATTTAAATCATCTATAAATTTAGGATAAGAAATATTAATAGAATCAATACTGTCTAATGTAACATTATTTTTGGAAATTAGCGAAGCAATAATTCCCATCATTGCCATCCTATGATCCCCATAACCTTTAATTTTACCACCAGTTAATGTAGTTTTACCTTTAATAATAAGACCATCTTCAGTTTCAATTACATTAGCACCTAATATTGATAATGTTTCATATACTGCCTTAATTCGATCAGTCTCTTTAATTCTTAATTCTTCTGCATCTTTTATTATTGTTTCGCCATTTGCTTGTGTAGCTAAAAGGGCTAAGATAGGTATTTCATCAATGAGTTTTGGAATTAATTCACCTTCAATTACAGTACCTTCTAGAGATTTATACGTTAACGTAATATCGCCAGATTTTTCATTATTTTTTGTAATGAAGTTAGTAATTTCCACATTAGCTCCCATGTCGCTTAAAACATCTAATATGCCGGTACGTGTAGGGTTTAAACCTACATTTAAAAGGGTAATCTTACTTCCTGGAACTAATGCAGCAGCAACTAAAAAGAATGCAGCTGAAGAAATATCTCCTGGTATCGTAATATGTTGTCCTTGTAGAACAGGGTTAGGATTAACTTTAACTGTTAAATCATTAGTAGTAATCTGTGCTCCAAATGAACTTAACATATTTTCAGTATGATCCCGAGTCAATGATTTTTCAGTAAAATGTGATGTGTTTTCTGTAAATAAACTTGCAAAAATTAATGCTGATTTGACTTGAGCACTTTTTACGTCAATTTTATAATCTAATGAATTTAACTGTTTCCCCTTAATAGCAAGCGGTAAAAGTAATCCGTTATTTCGACCATTAATTTCTGCGTTCATTTTTTTCAACGGAAGAATGACTCGATCCATTGGTCGTTCAGTTAAATATTTGTCTCCATAAACAACCGTATGAAAAGGTAAACCTGCTAATATACCTAGCATTAATCTAGCCGTAGTTCCAGAATTACCGAAATATAATGGCTGAGTCGGCTCAATAAAATTCTTATAGCCTAAACTATTAATAACGATATCTGTATCTTTTTGTTTAATATCTACACCGAATTGTTCGAAAATCTTTATTGTACGTAAACAATCTTCTCCATTTAAAAAATTAGATAACGTTGTTTTTCCATTTGCAAGAGATCCAATCATAATTGCACGATGTGAAATTGATTTATCTCCTGGTATAGTAAGCTCTCCAGTTAATCCTGATTGAATTGGGCTAAATGTTCTACTTTCCATGTATTCACCCCTTTATAAGTTAATTGAAACGTCATAACCATTAGCTTCAAGTAATTTAACTGTTTTTAATTGATCTTTTTCAGTAAAGACAGTTAAACGCAATGCTCCATTTATATTTTCTCTAATTTCTAAAATACGAATATTTCGGATACTTACATAGTTATCAGCTAACAATTGGGCAACAGTTGCAATCGAACCTGGTTTGTCTTTTATATCCACATAGATATCGTAAAACGATGGCAAAGCTCCTTTTGTTTTAGTATCTAATCCTAAACCATCACGGTAATCTTTAGCTTGTTCTAAATAAGTAATCATACCTTGTTGATTATTTTTATCCAAAAATTCTTTTAAAGTAACCATTTCATTAATCCAATCTTGAATTAACCGAGACATTTTATCTCCATTATGGGAGAAAATATCTTGCCACATTTTAGGATTACTAGATGCAATACGCGTTATATCTCTAAATCCTCCAGCAGCTAATTCAGGCAAATAAGCATGCACTTGTTCCCATTTTTTAGCTTGGTGCACAAGAGATGAAGCAACCAGATGTGGAAAATGTGAAACTACACTTGTCATTTCATCATGCTCATCAGGATTTAAAATAATAAAATTACTTTTCGTATCTTTTAAAACATCTTTAATAAATGACACTTCTGTTTCTGTATTTTCCCGTACTGGGGTTAAACAATAAATAGCATTTTCAAAAAGGTGCTGTTTTGCAGCTACTATACCTGTTTTATGTGATCCAGCCATTGGATGACCGCCAATAAATGTAATTTTATTATTAGTTAACATTTTAGCTTCTTCTATAATAGTCCCTTTTACAGAACTTACATCAGTAATAACAACATCATTATTAAAAGAAATAGTATCCAACTCTTTTAGTAAAGAAATTGTTTGTGATATTGGAGCTGCTAAAATAATTAAATCGGCATCCGGAGCACACGTTGTTAAGTCAAAACATTTTTCTGAGATAATTTCTTGTTGAAAAGCATAATCAACTGAATCTATATTCGTATCATATCCAATCACATGATTATCACTTGATTGTTTGATCGACATAGCAAGTGAACCGCCAATTAAACCTAAACCTGCAACTATAATATTTTTCTTCATGTAATTAGCCTTCTTTACTCATTTAATTCAAGCATAATTGCTTTTAAATTTTCCATATCTTCTTTTAACCCGATTGTAATTCTAATCGCATTATTGTATCCAAGTAGTTCACCTGATCTAACAATAAACCCTTGTTTTAAAAGATGGAGTGCAGCATCATTACCTTTCATAGGTACTTCAACTAAAACAAAGTTTGTTTCGGAATCATAAACTTTAAAATTATTATTTTGTAAAAATGTAACAAAATCATTTTTTATAATTAAATTATTCTCAAAGACTTTATTAAGAAAATCGTTATCTTCTACCGCTTTAATAGCTGCTTCTTGAGCTATTGTCGTCGTGTTAAAAGCACTTCTTACTACATTTAATTTTTGAGAAATTTCTTCGTTCATTATACCATAACCAATTCTTAAACCAGCAAGCCCATATGCTTTTGAAAATGTTCTTAGAACAATTAAATTTGGGTATAACTTTAATAATCCATTTGTATTAAACTTTTTATCTTTTCTAACAAATTCATAATATGCTTCATCTAAAACAACAAGCGTACGTTTTGGTATCTCATTTAGAAATTCTTTTAATGACATCTCACTTATTAAAGTACCACTCGGATTGTCAGGTGCGCAAATCCATACAATATTTGTATGCTCATCAACTTGATTTAACATACCATCTAAATCATGATATCCATCCACTGTTGAAACTTCTCTAACTTCTGCACCTTCAATTAAAGAGTTATGTCTATATTGAGTAAAAGTTGGTTTAGCCATTACTGTATTAGAAGTAGTATCTAAAAAAGCACGACAAAGTAGACTTATCAGTTCATCAGAACCGTTTCCAAAAACAAGTTCATCTTTTCCGACATCTAGCTTTTTAGCTAAAACACTTCTTAAATCACTTGCATATCCATCTGGATAAACCTCTAAAGCTAAACTTTCAGGTAAAAAAACATCACGTACAGTTTCAGAAAATCCATAAGGGTTTTCATTAGAAGCTAATTTAACAATTTTATCTAACTTAAACTCTTTTTTTACTTCAGAAACTTGTTTACCTTGTTGATAAGCAGTCAGTTCTTTTAATATTTCTTTTCCATACATGATAATACTCCTATTCTTTAGTTAAATCAGGTCTTAATTTTACAGCTTCATTTTGAAACACATGCTCTATTTCTTCTTGGTTTTTGTCGGTGTTTATCGCCATCATAATACGAATACATAAATTTAAACTATTCGGCACATCGATTTCTTGCATACACATAACCGGTACGTAAGTCCATCCATTTATTTCACGAACTGCTTTCGCTGGAAAACTTGCATTTAAATCTGTTGTAGCAGAAAAAAATATATGTGAAACATCTTCAGGTTTTACATTATTTGACTGAATCATCATTTCAACTAAATTTTTAGTTGATGATGTTATTTCTTTTTCAGTATTTTCGGTGACTGTTGTTGCACCTCTTATTCCTCTGATCATAAATTTTCTAACTCCTTTATAAATTCATCTAGATGCTTTATTAAGAATTCATCTGGTAAATTTTCAATACGGGGGTTGCCAACTGTTTCTAATAAAATCATTTGTACAATTTGATTTTTTGATTTTTTATCAGACTTCATTCGTTTAATAAGTTTTTTAGATTCCAATAATGGTATATTTAAAGGATAATGATTTATTTTTAACCAATTGATAAAAGATTCATTTGGTAATTGAGCGTTATATTTTATATTACTTAGTTTTAGTGCAAATATCATTCCAATTGCTACTGCTTCACCATGTGTAATTTTTCCATAGCCAAGCTCTGATTCAATTGCATGACTTAAAGTATGACCTAAGTTAAGATATTTTCTAACATTAGATTCTTTTTCATCAGCTTCAACAATCTCTGATTTAATTTTTATGCCTTTGTAAAGATGCTCACTTAATTGCTTATCAGTTAATTCATTTAATTTAGTATTAAGTAATTCATTTAAAAAATCTTTTTCAGATATAAAAGCTTCTTTAATTAGTTCAGCATAGCCTGATCTTAATTCTGCTTTATTTAATGTTTTTAATGTCTCTATATCATATATGACAGCTTGTGGAGGATAAAATGCACCTATCATATTTTTACCTAATTCATGGTTGATAGCAACTTTACCACCAACACTACTGTCATGAGCTAATATTGTAGTAGGCATTTGAATAAAATCAATTCCACGCATATATGTTGCTGCTACAAATCCTGCGATATCACCTACTACACCTCCACCTAATGCGATAATAAGTGAGTTTCTATCTAAACCAGCTTCAATTGCTCTTGTGTGAATTTTATAATAGTTATTAATCGATTTTTCTGCCTCACCACTTGGTAAGATATACGTAGTAATATTATCAAAATTCAATGTATCTTTTATGTCATTTAAATACAAATTCTCAATTACCTCATCAGTAATAATCATAATTGATGAGTAGGAATCATTAATTAATTCATTAATTTCAAAACGTATTCCATGACCAATTGTTATATCATATTCATGTGAGGAAGCTTTAATTTTAATTTTTTTCATTTAAAAATTCCTTAGTTCTTCTCTATAAGTATCCATCGCTTTTTTTAACTCTGGAAATTGATTACTTTGAAATTCTTCAGTTATCGCTTTAGCTAGTTCAAAAGCAACTACATGTTCCATAACAACAGAAGCAGCAGGTACGGCACACGAGTCTGAACGTTCAATGCTTGCACTAAATACTTCTTTAGATTCAATATCTACACTTTTAAGTGGTTTATAAAGAGTAGGTATAGGCTTCATAACTCCTTTGATAACAAGCGGCATTCCTGTAGTCATACCACCTTCAAATCCACCTAATCGATTAGTGCGACGTGCAAATCCGTCATTTTCATTCCAAATGATTTCGTCATGAACTTCACTACCATTTTTACGAGCTGCTTCAAAACCTAAACCTATTTCAGCACCTTTAAAAGCATTAATACTCATAACTGCACCTGCAAGTTTACTGTCTAGTTTACGGTCATAATGTACATATGAACCCATTCCAGCAGGCATACCTTCTACATATACTTCACAAACTCCACCAATTGAATCCCCATCAGCTTTAGCTTGATCAATAGCGTCCATCATTGGTTGTTCCACATCTTTATCTAATACACGTACAGGTGATTCTTCAGAATTCACTCTACGTTCTTCGATTGACAAATCTTCGTTTTCTTTTGCTTTAATACCTGCAATTTCTTTCACATAACCAACAACATTTATACCTAACCCTTTTAACATTATCTTTGCAACGGCACCTGCAGCCACACGTGCTGTTGTTTCTCTTGCTGAAGAACGTTCTAACACATTTCGCATATCTCTATGCCCGTACTTCATTGCTCCATTTAAATCAGCATGTCCTGGACGTGGACGAGATACGATTCGTCTTATTTTAGCATCTTCATCAATTGGGTCTTCTCCCATGATGTCTTCCCAATGCTTAAAATCATCATTATTAACTACAAGTGCAATTGGAGATCCTAAAGTATAACCATGTCTTACCCCACTTGTAATTTCAACTAAATCTTGTTCAATTTGCATGCGACGTCCCCGTCCATGTCCTTTTTGTCTTCTAAGTAATGATTCGTCAATATCTTCTTTTAATAATGGCATATTTGAAGGGACACCTTCGATAATTGTAATTAATTTTTTACCATGTGATTCACCTGATGTTAAATAACGCAATATAATTCCTCCTATTTTAACGTATATTAATACATTTATGTTTTATTTTATATTTGGATAATCAAAATTTTCAGAAATATGTATTGAAACTTTATGAGTATATATTAGAAAACCTCTGTCAAAATAACAGAGGCTAAATTTATTAGTATATCCAAGCGTTGTCTTGCTTATCATATGAAGTTAATTCAGATTCATCGAAAAATAAATTAATTTCTCTTTCTGCACTTTCAGGTGAATCTGAGCCATGAATGATATTTTTTGCAACCGTTACTGCAAAATCTCCTCTAACTGAACCTGGTAAAGCTTCTTGAGGATTAGTTTCACCAATCATTAAGCGTGATGTAGAAATAACATTCTCACCTTCCCATACCATTGCAAATACAGGACCAGAAGTAATAAAATCTACAAGCTCTCCAAAGAAAGGACGCTCTTTATGTTCACCATAGTGTGTTTCTGCTAAATCTGTAGGTATATTCATTAATTTAGCACCTACTAATTTAAAACCTTTATTTTCTAAACGTTGAACAACTTCCCCAACAAGGCCTCTTTGGACACCGTCAGGCTTAACCATAATAAATGACTTTTCCATTTCACTTGCTCCTCTACACTAAAATTTTTAAATCAATACACTTTTTAAATTTTATCAAATTTCTTGAGATATTACAATTAACTTAAAATTTTCGCTTCCCTATCACTTGTGCGATAACTTTTAACGTTTTTTTAACTTTGTTATTAGGCAAAAACTCCAATGAATTTAGCGCTTTATTTAAATATCGATTACTTAAATTATAAGATTGTTCAATAGCATCAGTTTGCTTTAAATAATTAATTACTTCAGTTAATTCGTTTTGATTAATATTTTCAGTATCTCTAAACAAATGTTCTACTTTTTCTTTAAATAACGGGTCTTTCATAGCATAAAAAACTGGTAAAGTTATATGACCTTGTTCAAGATCGCTACCAGTTGGTTTACCTAATTCTTTTTCAGTAGCTGTAAAATCTAATATATCATCAATAATTTGAAAAGACATACCAATATAATAACCATATTCATAAAGCTTATTAGCTTCAAATTGGCTAGCTCCTGCAGAAATAGCTCCTAACTTACAACTTGTTGCAATTAATAAAGCTGTCTTTCGCTTAATGCGTCTTAAATAATTCCAAATTTCTTGGTTTAGGACATAGCGATCTTTAATTTGAGCTATTTCACCTTCAACAACTTCAATAAGTGTTTTTGATAACACTTTATGTAGCTCTGGTTTTTCAATAAGCGTTATCGTTTCTAAAGCTCTTGCTAATATATAGTCACCCGTATACATAGCAACACGATCACCATAAATATTCCTTACTGTTGGTTTACCACGTCTAAGTTCAGAATCATCTACTACATCATCATGAACTAATGTTGCCATATGGATTAATTCTAAAGCAACAGCAACAGTTTCTATATCTTTATTTTTATAATCACCAAAATGAGCTGAAAGGAGAACAAAAACAGGTCTTATTCGTTTTCCGCCAGCATTAAGTAACTGTGTTGAAGCTTCTCTTAAAATAGGATGTTCAGCTTGGACAACGCTATTTAAATTATTTTCTATTTTTTTTAAGTCTTTTCTCAAAAAACCATAAATATTCGCTAATTTCATATGATTCACCTTTTTATATCATTCGTAAAAATTATTTTATTGCAGAGTGCATTGCTGCAACTCCACCAGTATAACTTTTAATATAAACATTACTAAATCCAGCTTTATTAAATAATTTGGCTAATTCTTGTTTATCTGGAAAATCTTTTGCTGACTCATGTAACCAAGCGTATTCATTATAACTTTTAGCGAATATTTTTCCAAACAATGGCATAATAAATTTAAAATAAAAATAGTATAATTGACGAAAACCTATCAATGTTGGTTGTGATGTTTCTAAGCAAACAACCGTTCCACCTGGTTTAACTACTCGATACATTTCTTTTAATACTGTTAAATAGTCCGGAACATTACGTAAGCCAAAACCTATTGTTACATAATCGAATGAATTATCTTCAAATGGTAAATCCATTGCATTACCATGTATAAAATTTAATTGTTTAAAATCAGTTTCTTGATGTTTATCATGTGCAATACTGAGCATGTTTTCACTGAAATCTAACCCTATAACATGTCCAGTTTCGCCGACTTCTTCTGCTAACGAAAAAGCCCAATCTCCAGTACCTGTACAAACATCTAATGCTGTTGAACCTTTTTCTATCCTCATTTTTTTCATAACATCTTTACGCCATGATTTATGTCTGTTAAATGATATGATTGAATTCATTGAATCGTACTTATCTGATATTGTTTCAAATACATTATGAACTTTCTTTTCTTTTGAAGGTCCATTCATTTTATTAGCCCTCTTCCACTTGTGATATATTAGTTTGAATAGAGTTTAAAGTGTTTTTATAAATATAATTAGAATAATTGCTAGATAAATTTTTAATATGTGAATCTAACTCTATTTTCAAACGATTTACTTCTGTTTCTATAGTCTCTTCTATATTTAAATCTGGCTTTGTTAATTGCTTTTGTTGATAATATTTATATAAGACAGATTTTTTATCTGTTTGTTCTTTTTTCAATCGATTTAACATTAATAAATTTTCAATTATAGGTATAAGTTCATTTTCACCATTTAGTTTAGCGGTTTCAGTAAACAAATAAGTTTCACTAATTAAAAGTGACTTATATACTTCTTTTTCGGATTTATTATCAGTGTAATGTAAATTCATTTTTTCTTCATTAATTTTTTTAATGTTAGCTGCAAGCCTTTTTATCATATTAATATCTTCAAGTTGAGATAAAAGATAGTAATACATACCACTATAATAATCACCAACAAGTACCGTTAATTGTTTATCTGTTTGTTTTTCATAGTTTTCATTATTAATTAAATCATGTGTTTTAAGTGCGATATCGATTAACATAATAACGACTATATAATCTTGTTTTTGATTTCGAGACATAGACGTATTTTGATAGACTTCATTTAATACAAAGAGTTTATCAAGGTCGATGATGGGTTTATCAAGCTGATTTTTTATAAACGAATGTGTTGTTTTTTGTCTGACTTTATATTCTAAGTCAGTTAATTCTACACTGATAGATCTCACGTTAATCACCCACGTCCTTTCGTCCTTCTTTTACAAATAGTATAGCATATAATAAGTACGATTACCTTTAAGAATACTCACTAGTTTTAAAATTCATATTAAAAATGTAATTTATATATAATTAAAAAAGGGTACGTCTTAAACGCACCCTTTTAGCCCTATGTATAGTTACTTTTTAACTGCATCTCTTAGAGCTTTACCAGCTTTGAATGCTGGAACTTTGCTTGCTGGAATTTCAATTTCTTCACCAGTTTGTGGATTACGTCCTTTACGAGCTGCACGATCGCGCACCTCAAAAGTTCCAAATCCTATAATTTGTACTTTTTCGCTCTCACCTAGTGTATCCATGACAGTTTCAAATACAGCGTCAACTGCTTTGCCAGCATCTTTTTTCGAAAGATCACTTGATTCAGCTACAGCATTAATTAATTCTGTTTTGTTCATGAATATTCACCTCCTCTTTATTTATATAATTTGATAATTATCAAATTATATTAAATACTAAATTTGAACACCAAGAAATGAATTTCAATGATGATAAGCCCTATACTATACGACTTTCGATTATATTTCAACATAATTATATCTTTTTTTCAAAAAAAGTTTTGTTTTCTTAATATTCTTAATTATTTTTACTAATTTCAAGTGATATCAAGCGTTTGTAAGTATTCCAAATTTATTCATCTCGTTTGAATACAGGTTCGTTATTCTTTTCTTTATAAGGTAACGAATATACAGGAACAAAAGGTGATACTTCATGATAAATATATCTTATGTCTTCATTTTCTTTAAATGTGAAATCATTTTCTTCCATAATATTCATAAAATCACTACGATAATCTATAAAAACTTCACCATCAGTATTCATGATAAAAGGTAAATTGTTTTGTGTATAAGGGCTTTTTACGTACTGTTCTTCTTTATAATTTAATTTTTCAAAATCAATTGTAAATAAATCTTTTTCAATTTCTTCACCATAAGGTGGATAAAGATTTTTAGATCTATAAATATCTAATTTAACATTAATATCTCGAATTTTTTCAGATAGTTGTAAATCAATTAATTTTACTTCTGGATCATCTTCAACATTAACTAACATATATGAATAGATACCACCATTCTCATAAGCACTACCTGGTATATCAGAAAGATAACCACTTTCTTTTAGTTCTGAGAAATCAATTGGATATTTTTCATATATATCAACAGAAGCATCTTTAGTTTTTATAGGTAAAGGTCCTCCTGAATTTTCAGCATATTCATCAACGGCATTTTGAACAATTAATAATTGATCTTCATTAGGTATTTTATTTTTACTCAACTCTTCGTCAGGAAACATACATCCTGAAAGAATCAATATCAATATAAATAGCGAAATTGCTTTAATATATATTTTACTAGGCATTTTATTTCATCACTCCTTATCCAGTCGGACCACTAATAACGACATAAAATACAATGAGGGCTCCTATAATTAAGGAGATGTAAGCTAAAAAAGAAACAATGCCACCAAAAATACCAGTTAATTTTTTTCTGCTTAATGTTATTAAACCAATTGCTAAAATTAATAAACCTATTCCAACAAAAGAAATTATTTCTTTAATTTCTGCTGCAGACATTCAATCACTCCCAAATTAATTTAAATATTTAATTATTATAACTATCTAACTCGTCTTTTTTATCACGAGTCATTAGTTTTTCAACAATTTCTTTAGGGTCTGCATTGTTATAGAGAATTTGATATAGCGCATGTGTAATAGGCATTTCAACCTGTTCTTGAATAGAAAATAAGTAAGCAGCTTTAGTCGTTCTAACACCTTCGACAACCATACCCATTTCATCTAGAACACTATCTAATGTATGTCCCTTACCAATTAGATTACCTGCACGCCAATTACGGCTATGCTGACTCGTTGAAGTAACGATTAAATCTCCCATACCTGATAATCCAATAAAAGATAATTGCTTTGCGCCTAAACTAACTCCTAACCTTGTTATTTCAGCTAATCCCCGTGTGATAAGCGCAGCTTTAGCATTATCACCAAAGTTTAAACCATCTGAAATCCCAGCCCCTAATGCAATAATATTTTTTAATGCACCACCTAGTTCAACGCCTATTACATCGTCACTTGTATATACTCTAAAGTTTTCATTAAAGAATAAATGTTGGGTATCTTCAGCATTTTTTATATTATTACTAGCGACGGTCACTGTCGTTGGAAGTCTTAAACCTACTTCTTCTGCGTGACTTGGTCCAGACAAGACAACTATATCTTCACTTTTTACTTTTGTGATTTCTTCGCCTAAAATCTCTGATATTCGTTTAGAAGTCCCTGGTTCGATTCCTTTAGTTGCATGAACAATTAAAACATCTTTTGTAATTAAAGGATTAATTGTTTTTGAAATTTCTCGAATTGCAGATGATGGTACAACAATTAAAATGGCATCGACATTTAAAACTGCAGCTTCTATATCTGAATATGCTATAATATTTTTTGGTAAATTTACATTCAAGTATTTTTCGTTAAGATGAGTATCATTAATTTTACTTACTTGGTCTGCACGATGTGACCATAATCTTACTTCATGATTATTGTCTGCTAGGACGATACTTAACGCTGTCCCCCAACTTCCTGCTCCTAAAACTGCTATTTTTGACATGTGTTTTTCCTCCAATTAGCTTCTTGTTCTAGCAATAATGTGAATAGGTGTTCCAATAAACCCAAAAGCTTCACGTAATTGATTTTCTAAAAACCGTTTATATGAAAAATGCATTATTTCTGGATCGTTTACAAAAACAACAAAACTTGGCGGTTGTACAGCAACTTGAGTCGTGTATAACACTTTTAAACGTCTACCTTTAACTGTTGGTGTCGGATTAACTGCAAGTGCATCCATAATGACATCATTTAACACATTTGTAGCGACTCGCTTTGAATGGCTTTCACTAACTAATTTAACTGCTGGAATAAGTCTTTGTACACGCTTTTTAGTTTGAGCTGATAAAAAGATAATTGGTGCATAATGAAGGTATTGAAATTCATTTCTAATATCTTCTTCAAATTCTTTCATAGATTTCTGTTTAACATCTACAGTGTCCCATTTATTAACTACAAGAACAATTGCTCTTCCTGCTTCGTGTGCATAGCCAGCTATTTTTTTATCTTGTTCTCTTATTCCTGTTTCCGCGTCAATTAATACTAAAACGACGTCTGATCTATCAATTGCTTTTAATGCGCGTAAAACACTATATTTTTCAACAGATTCATAAACTTTTCCACGCTTCCTAATACCTGCAGTGTCGATAATCATAAAATTTTGATCATCTTTTATAAATGGTGTATCTACAGCTTCTCTTGTCGTTCCTTCTATATTACTAACTATGACTCGGTCTTCATTTAAAATTGCGTTGACTAATGAAGACTTCCCTACATTTGGACGACCAATTAAACTAAAGTAAATCGTATCCTCATCTTTATCTTCACTATCATCTTTAGGGAAATGATTAATTACTTCATCTAATAAATCACCAATTCCGATTCCATGTGAACCAGAAATTGGATAAGGTTCTCCAAATCCTAAAGAATAAAATTCATATATTAATTCTCTTGCTTCTGGATTATCAACTTTATTAACTGCTAGAACTACAGGTTTTTTAGATCTATATAGTAAATTTGCTACTTCTTCATCTGGACCTGTAATACCTTCTCTAGCATTTACAAGAAAGATTATAACATCAGCTTCTTGAATTGCTATTTCTGCTTGATTTCTAATTTTTGTTAGTAATGGTTCGTCTGACATTTCAATTCCACCAGTGTCAATAACATTAAATGTTTGCGTTAACCATTCTGCTTCAGCATAAATTCTATCTCTTGTAACACCTGGTTTATCTTCTACTATTGAAATACGTTCGCCTACTAATCGATTAAAAATCGTAGACTTTCCAACGTTAGGTCTTCCAACAATTGCTACTGTTGCTTTTTTCATGAAGGTGCACCCTTTTCTATTTAAAATTTAATTTACATTTTATTTTATCAAATATTACAACTATCCACAATTTTAACTATGATAGTTAAACAGTAAAAAAGCTTTTCCTTTTCAAGGGAAAAGCTTTTTTATTGCTTTTTACTTATATTTATCTAGCTTATCACCAATAAGGTCACCTAGTTGAAAACCAGAATTCTCTTCTTCTTTTTGATATTCTGCAATATCTTTTTGTTCTTCATCTGCTCCAATTGCTTTAATACTTAATGAAATTCTTTGATCTTCTTCATTAACGCTTAACACTTTAACGTCTAACTCTTGACCTACAGATAGAACTTCACTTGGTTGTGCAATATGACGATCAGCAATTTCTGAAATGTGTACAAGTCCCTCTACACCTTCTTCAATTTCTAAAAACGCACCGAAGTCAACAAGTCTTTTTACAACTGCTTTAACAACTTCGCCTTCTTGAACTCTTTCTGTAATATTTTCCCAAGGACCAGCAAGTGTGTTTTTATGAGAAAGTGATATTCTTTCTGATTCAGGATCTACTGATAATACTTCAACTTTAATCGTATCTCCTTCAGATACAATATCAGTAACTTTATCGACGTGAGAATGCGCTAGTTCAGAAATGTGAACTAATCCATCAACACCACCAATATCTACAAAAGCACCGAAGTCAGTGATTCTTTGAACAGTTCCTTCGATTACTTCTCCTTTTGTTAATGATTTTAATAAAGCTTCTTTCTCTTTATCAGCTTCTAATTCTAAAACTGCACGGTGAGATAAGATTAATCTGTTTTGTTCTTTATCTAAATCCACAATTTTAACTTCTAATGTTTCATTTAAATAATCCGAGAAATCTTCAACAAAATGAATTTCTACAAGTGATGCCGGAATAAAACCTCTTAGGCCTACATCGACAACTAATCCACCTTTAACTACTTCTTTAACTTCAGTTTCAAAGATTTCACCATTCTCATATTTTTCAGTTAAAATTTCCCATGATTTATCTGCATCTACTGCTTTTTTAGACAGAATAATTTCATCTTCTTCTACTTTGATTACTTTTAACGTTAATTCTTGTCCTTCTTCTACAACTTCATTAGGTGTTTCTATATGAAGATGTGATAACTCACTAATCGGTACAATTCCTTCTGTTTTAAATCCTATATCTACAAAAACTTGTTTTTCTGTAATACTAACTACTGTTCCTTCAATAACATCATCAACATTAAAATCTTGATTTGTTTCTACCATGTCTAATTCCTCCTACACAAATTTAAATCTCAATAAATCATTGTTAAAATGTATCTATATTTAATAGTATAACATGAAATTGATCCATTGATTAATTATCTTGCTTTTCTTTATAATTTCTTACTAATTGAATAATTTCTTGAACCACTTCTTTAATAGTTAATGAAGTCGTATCAATAGAAATTGCGTCCTCAGATTTAACTAAAGGGGACTCTTTTCTTGTTTCATCACGATAATCACGCTCACTAATTTCTTTTTTCAAAGCATCTAAATTAGATTTAAAACCATTCTTTAAATTTTCATCATGCCTTCTTTGAGCCCTTTCATCAACTGAAGCAAGTAAAAAAACTTTCACTTCTGCATTAGGTAGTACAGTTGTTCCTATATCTCGGCCATCCATAACAACTGAATTATTTTCTGCTAATAATTGTTGTCTGCCTACTAAAATTTTTCTTACTTCTGCTAATTGTGCAATATAGGAAACGTATTGAGATACTTCCGTATTTCGAATTTCTTTCGTAACATCATTCGTATCTAACAATACAAATTGTCCCTCTTGAGAAGCTTTTAGTTCTATTTCAGTTTCTTTTAATAAGTTTGTAATTGAACGTTCATCATCGACATTTATATTTTCTTTAAGTACTTTTAAAGTTAATGCTCTATACATAGCCCCAGTATCAATATACACGTAATTTAACTCTTCTGCAATTAATTTAGCAACTGTACTTTTACCTGCAGCAGCAGGTCCGTCTATGGCAACTCTTATAATTTTATTATCAGACACAATTATCCCTCTAATTCTTTTCTTTATCTAAATAAATATTTGAAGCAATTTTTTTACCATGGAGTCTTCCGTTTTCGATAAAAGTCTCATTACTTTCAAATCCAGAAATAATAACTCCAGCAACATATAAATTTGTTACATTAGTTTCATAGGTGTCTGAATTAAATTCCGGACGGCCTGACTTCAAATCTACTTCAACATTAAGTTTCTTTAATAACTCTATTTGTGGATGGTAACCTGTCATCGCAAAAACAAAATCGATAGGTTCTTCAATTATTTCTTGATCAACTTCATAACGTATTATATCGCTTCTAATTTCAATGACGTTAGCATTAAAAGCAACTTTAACTTTATTATGTTTAACTAACGAAGTAAATTCAGGTAAGATCCAAGGTTTAATACTTTTTGAATAATCTGGACCACGGTAAAGAAGCGTAACATCTGCATTAGCATGGTATAATTCAAGTGCAGTATCAATCGCCGAGTTTTTACCGCCTATTACAACCACTTTTTGATTGAAGTACGGATGTGCTTCTTTAAAATAGTGAGTTACATGCGGAAGGCTACTTCCTGGTATATTTAAAAAGTTGGGTTGATCATAGTAACCTGTAGCTAAAATCACATATTTTGTTTTATAGAAAACCTCTTCATCAAATTGATTGATTGTTTTAACTGTAAATAGATTATCCTTTTTAGAAATATCTTGAACAGTTTCAAAAGCATTAATTCTTAGTTTATTTCGTTTAGCAACTTCTCGGTAATAAGCTAAAGCTTCAATCCTAACAGGCTTATGCTTTGCTGAAATAAACGGCATATCACCTATTTCTAATTTATCACTTGAACTAAAAAAAGTTTGATGAGTGGGATAAGAATAAATTGAATTAACAATATTTCCTTTTTCAATAATTAAAGGATTTATTCTATGTTTTTTTAATTCTAAAGCAGTAGACATCCCACATGGACCAGATCCTACAATAATTACTTCTTCAAAATTCATTATATCTTCCTTTTTCACCCAATAATTTTATACCCAACCACGATAACGAGAAGCTTCTGCCATTTTGCGAACCCCAACCATATGAGACGCTAAACGCATGTCTACTTTTCTAATTTGTGAGGTATGATAAATTTTTTCAAATGCATTTGTCATAATATTATTTAGTTTCTTTTCTACTTTTTCTTCCGACCAATAATAACCTTGATTATTTTGTACCCATTCAAAATATGTCACTACAACTCCACCTGATGAAGCAAGTATATCAGGCACTAATAAAATACCTCTTTCGTTCAATATTTTAGTTGCTTCCATCGTAGTTGGACTACTTGCAGCTTCAACAATAATACTCGCATTAATTTTTTTAGCATTTTCTTCAGTAATTTGATTTTGAACAGCAGCAGGAACTAAGATATCGCATTCAACTTCTAATAGTTCATTATTAGTAAGTGTGTTTTTAAATAAGGTTGTTACAGTTCCGAAGCTATCTCTTCTATCCAATAAATAATCTATATCTAACCCATCTGGATCATGTAGTGCACCATATGCATCAGAAATACCTACAATTATAGCTCCCGCTTCATGAAGATATTTAGCAAGATAACTGCCAGCATTCCCGAAACCTTGCACAACTACTTTTGCTCCTTCAATTTCAAAATCTTTTATTTTTACCGCTTCTTCTATGCAAATTGTTACACCTTTAGCAGTAGCTGTTTCTCTTCCTAAAGAACCACCTAATACATTTGGTTTCCCGGTAATAAATCCAGGGTTATCATCTTTATTTAAATAACTATATTCATCCATCATCCAAGCCATGATTTGTGAATTTGTATATGTATCAGGTGCTAGAATATCTTCATGTGGACCAATAATTTGATTAAGTGCTCTTACATATCCACGACTCAGTCCTTCAAGTTCTCTAAATGACATTTCTCTTGGATCACAAATAATACCACCTTTTGCTCCACCATAAGGCAAATCAACGATACCTGCTTTTAAACTCATCCAAATTGCAAGTGAATTAATGTCTGATTCATTAACGTTTGGATGAAATCTAACGCCACCTTTTGTAGGTCCAACAGCATCATTATGTTGTGCCCTATAAGCAGTAAAATATTCAACTCCACCATCATCCATACGTACAGGAATTCTCACTTTAAAAATTCTTAATGAATCCTTTAAAAGTTCATAAGTATCTTCAGGATACCCTAATTTATCTAATGCTTCTTTTATAATTGATTGTGTTAATTCTAAACCATTTTTATTTTGTTTGTTTTCAATGTTTTGAACGTCACTTTTAGCTGACATTTACTTTGCCCCCTATGAATGTAACTGTTTCATTTAATATTTTTGTTTACAAATAATTATACACTTTCCACCTTTTATTGCAATCATTTAAATTATTGCAACCATTAGGTTTTAAAGGCTTTTAACGTCTTAATTACTAGATAATTGAACAAATTCTTCAATCATTTCTTCATACGATAATCCAATCTTATTCGCTGCATCAGGAAATAGACTTGTAGGTGTCATTCCTGGTAAAGTATTAACTTCTAATATGTACGGTACATTATCTTTTGTTAAAATAAAGTCAGCCCTTGAATATGTTTCGCAACCTAGCGATTGATGAGCTTTAACAGCATATTCTTTTACCTTTTGAGTCATTTCATCTGATAAACGTGCTGGAATGATGTGTTCACTACCTCCTTCTGTATATTTAGCTTCGTAATCATATAAGTCATTTTTAGGAATTATTTCAATAATAGGAAGAGCCATTTCATTACCTTTTTTACCTTTAACTGGTACAGTTAATTCAATACCTTCTATGAATTGTTCAACAATAGCTGTATTATCACTTTTCTTTGCATTTTTTAATGCTTCAAAAATTTGGTTTGTATCGTTTACAATTGTTAATCCAAGTGTAGATCCTTCACTATTTGGCTTAATAACAAAAGGCACCTCAAAATTAGCATTTATTTCTTCTTCTATATGTGCAAAGCTTTTAGAATCTTTTAAATCAAACGCCATACTATTAGCTACAGGTATGTCATGTAAGCTGAAAATCTGTTTTGCTTTATATTTATCCATAGCTAAGGCTGAAGCTAACACACCAGAACCTACATATGGTATAGACAACATTTCAAGTAAACTTTGTACCTTTCCATCTTCGCCATATTTACCATGCAATGCGATAAATACTAAGTCAACATCTAAGTCAACAATATTTTTTAAATTTTGGGGATCAAAGTCGATCGCAATAACTTCATGTTTATTAGCTTTTAGCGCATTAATGACTCCTTTTCCTGTAGAAATAGATACATCTCTTTCACCTGAAGTTCCACCATATAATACTGCAATTTTCATATATATTCTCCTTCAATCGTTAATTTAAATTAGTTTAAAAAATAAATATATCATCACCTAAATAGTAATACGCTAAAAATACAATGATCGCTATAATTAATAATACGGTGATAAATCTTACTATTGGGCTTTTAAATTTTAATTTTATACTTTTAGTATTACTTTTGTGGACATCTGTTCGAGGCGGTAAATTTAATATGTCTATGACTGGTTCTTCTGGTTCTTCTACTTTTTCATTCGTTTCTTTATTTTCGACTTTACTTACTTCATCTAATAACGTTTTTAAATCATCATCCGCTTCATTCATTTTTATCACCTCTTATTTTAAATTTAATTATAAGACCTAATATAAAATCAATTATAAAATGTGCCGTTATAGTGACATTGAGATTATAAGTTAGTTCATATAAATATCCAATATAAAAACTTGTACCTAAAACACCTAAAAGTAAGACGGGTTTCTTTAAATATCTTATATGAATAGCTGCAAATAATAAACTGGCAAATAAATAACCATACGTTGTTTGTACTACGCCTCGAAACAGTAACTCTTCAGAAATTGCTACAACAGCAGCTATTATAAAAATTGAATAAACAGATTGATTACTGAAAAGTTTTTCATTAATTCCTCCATCATCTAAAAATTGTTTAGGTACAAATTTATCCAAAATTATATTAATTAATATAATTATAAATGCAGGTAGGACACCATAATATAAAATATCATATAAATTAAATTCGAATAAATTAATCCAATCGGTCATTGAACTAAATAAGAATAAACTTAATATTATACTTAAAGTAAACAAAAGAAGTTGTGTATATAAAACAGACCGTTTCAAATCATTACTAGAAAGTTGCCGAACAATGTCAGCTTGTTTCATAATACTCACCTACTTGTAAAACATTTGCTAATTTGTCTAGCCAAGTTTCGTCGCTTACATCTTTTAATGGATAATTATCAGTCGTCCATTTAGATATTTCAAAATCACATGAAGAGCAACAATATGTTAATGGCTTTTTCAAAATGATTTGATAGTTTTTATATAATTCAACTCGTAAACACTTATCAGTTTTTATCCATTCAACTAGTCTATATAAATCATTTTGTTTAAGCATTTTTTGAGATTCATTTTGTTCTATCATTGTTTGAATAAAATTTACCCATTTATGTTTATTTTTACTTAATACATCTTCCCTTATCATATCATGATTTTCTAATTGATACTTCAAATTTTCCCATTGAATTTCATTTATTAATAGATAATTTTCCATTTCAGTTTCATTTTTTAAAATTTTATCCATTTTAGATAGTTTTGTAATCGCATTTTGTAAATCATTTTGTAATAAAAATTGGTTTTCTATTATATTAAGCGGTAAGTGTATATCACTCTCACTATAATACAAAATACTGACACTTTCTTCTCCATCACGACCTGCTCTTCCTATTTCTTGAATAAAAGATTCAATTTGTAATGGTAAGTGATAATGAATAATTAATCTAATGTCTTTTTTATTAATACCCATACCAAAAGCTGCCGTACAACAAATGATGTTCAATTGATTATTCATAAACTGTTGTTGAATCAT
>Ga0209487_1000341_pt1 | contig 42646 bp, 61 predicted proteins | sample Poulit2012_FD_187524 | JGI IMG/M metagenome (GOLD analysis project Ga0209487, IMG submission 187524) | Agricultural soil microbial communities from Georgia to study Nitrogen management - Poultry litter 2012 (SPAdes) (version 2) | ecosystem: Environmental > Terrestrial > Soil > Agricultural land... | reverse complement strand
TTAGCGCCTTCTGGATCCCTAGCAAAGCTATTGCATTGCTTCAAGTCCTTAAACGGGCCTAACTCATTACCGCCTTTTAAATCGATCAAATGCAGTCTAGCATGTTCTGATTTTTGCTTGATTAATGCCGTCACTAGTAGCTTTAAAAATTCTGATTTACCGAATCCAGTTGCACCTGCCACAATCATATGCGGTCGTTTTTCAAAATCGTGTGTAATTAAATCTTTGTAAGTCTTTCCTATCGGAACTGTCCAGTCTCCTGTCAGCATCTGTACATTAAATGGAATCATTTTATCAAGTCCTTTCTCGTAAACTTTTATTCTGAGCATACCGTCATACTCCAATTCAATTTGTTTATCCAGTTTTATGCGATTATTGAAAATGACTTTTAACTGTTCCCAAATATCTCCTTTCCAGTCCATGTTTTTAAAGTTAGCCAGTTTGATATCGGATTCACTTTTGTTGTTTAATCCATCAATAAACAGCTGCTTCTTTTCCTCAAATTCCTTGAAAGATAAACCTAGCGGAATTTTATAAATATACTCCGCATAATCCTTCTTTTTAACTTTACGGTAAATCCGAATACTCCCTTCTTTGTTTTTTAACCCTGCTGCATCCGCAATCTTTTTAATCTTGTCATGATCATTTGATGATGACCTGTTTTGTAAAAAATAAGTGGATCCAGCTATTAATGCCATACTTGATGTGCTTAACAATTCGAATAAGATCATCCGCACCCCCTATCGGTATCTATACAATAGATAGTCCTTGGTTCAGTGAAGTGTTTGCAAACTGAAGTAAATAGCGCCATATCGACTAATCTGAAGGTTTTTATTAGTGCATTGGTCTGTTCAGTCGCTGTATTTCACTTTGCATATATCAGATCATATGTAAGCAAAGCTTGTCTTTATTCATAAATGAAATAAAAAGTTTCAAAAATGTAAAAAGGATATATCATTTTTGTGTTGAATTTATAAGGTAGGTGATCGAATGAATATACGGTTTGATGCAGAGAAAGCAGAAGAGTTAATTGATCTTAGTGGATTAAGAAAAGGATACATAATAGATAAACTTGAAACGTCCCCGCCTACTTTTGGCAGGTGGATGAAAGAGGAAACTTTAATACCATTTGTAAAAGCTGTTGAGTTAGCAATAATTTTAAAATGTGATGTGAATGTTTTGTATAAAAAGGACTGATTAAATGAAATGGGAGAATCCACCTCACGGAGGAAATTACAAGCTCGTGGCCACAGGTAAACATAAAAACGACATTGGGTTGATTGTGTTGTGTCCTGATCGCAGGGAATATAGTTGGAATAATGTGCCTAGGCTGTATGATGTTGAGTTAAGAGAGTACTTACTATCATTAAAGGAAGGAATCGAATCGGGTATTTATGACGTGGGATTGTTGGATAAAGAATTAAAATAACCCCTCAAATCGAGGGGTCTACAATATCGTAACATCTATAACATCATCAAGCTTTAATTCCGTGCCATCGTCAAATCGCAAACGTTTGTTTAGCGCATCGATCATCAGCATTTTTCCTTTCATTAAATGAAAATCATGATCCGCAAAATATTTAACTTCAACTGTCAGATCATCATTTAATGCAAGCTGTAACTTTAAATCAATTTCAACCTTCTGTTGATCGTCCAGGATTGGCTTTTCTTTATAATCCTGTTCTGCGATTACCTGCTTTAATGCCTCTACATGTTCTGGTAACATGATTGAAGTCCACTTTTTCGTACCTCTGTCGTTTACTTCCATTACGCACCCACTCCTTTTCTGATCGGGCCCGCAGATAGAATATTATCCAACTTAAATGTTCGTACCTTTTTGCGCCAAAAGCAATACGCAATGATAGTATATTCATTAATACGGATTACTCTTATGTAACGCTGTGTCACGTTGCCGGCACTGCCCATATAAAAGATCATGATTTTTTCATTTTGCTGTAAGGAGCGATTAAGAATAATATTCATCTGCAAAACCACTTTTAGATCATTTGTTCTTATTATAGATTACAGAACTAACGTTTGCAAGTGGTTGTTTTTGGCAAAAAAGAAAAAGCCCCCTTTTACGCAAGAGGCTTTTACGTTTATTTTTTATTTTGATTTCTAATTATTTTTATTAATTTCAGTATGTTGAACAGGGACTTAATAAAAAATACAATCCCTGCAACAAGAAACATAAAAACGATTTGGTTAATTAATACCTCTGTATCTAAGGTGATATTCATATCTATATTATTAACCATAAGCTCAGTTATCGCTGAAGTAATATGCATGATTAACCCGATAACAATACCATTTATATAACCATCTAAGTATCCACGCTCATCCAAAAAAACTATTATTTCTTTGTCTAATATGCCGGCGATTATACCTAAACTTGTAAATAGAAATCCAGCGAATATTGAATTGACTGACAAAAAGTTACTTTCCAATATCCCATCGACGTTTATAATCTGTAGATTAACAGCAATCAAAAATATAGGCAGGCAACAGATAAGTAAAAATATATTTAACTTATTTCTTCTCACAAAAGTATTCAAGTAACACCACCCTTTATTTTACGTAACTTTTATATAATCTTCAAGGGACTCTTCGTTCACATGATAAACTGAGAGTAGTTTCAATTTAATCTCTTCGTGTATAATTTCTTGAACATTATCATAGTACTCTTCGTGATCAAAATCCAATTGATCAATTTTCCTATCAATTTGACTAGTGTTCATCCTAGTTTTTCGGACAAAGATTTCTTCAAAAACATTATATCTATGAGTATATTCATCATCATTTTTAGCATTAAAACTTATTTGTTCAGCTTTCCCGTATTTATTTCGTTTGATTTTGTCGACCAAGTTACTGATATTAGATTTTATATCTTCCACTATATTTTTTTCTTTCTGACCCGTGATGGTTATTTGAAGTGTTGCCGACTTTAGATCTTTTAATTTTAAAATATCATCTACTGGTAAATCCAAGTGATCCTTATCCAGTAATTTATCAATAGGCAAGGATATTTTATAATCCATTTTACTAATTTTTTTCTTCTTTTTTAATTCCTCTAACGCATCAGGAACGATTATCGGCACAACTTCTAAAAATTCTTTCCCACTGAGATACCTCGTAGCTATATTTTCAATTTTGTTTATTTGAGGAGCACCTTGTTCAGTAATGTAAGTTATTACCATATTATTTTTATTAATAATTAAGTAGGTGAATATTTCTATCTCCTGATCAATTGCTTTCTGAATCGGAGAAGCCTGCAATGTTTTCTTATTTCTGAGATGCACTGTTTTAATATCCTGCATTTTACCTAGCCTTGCGAAAATATAATCATTCGTGTTATTTAAAACCTCTAAAGTAATCTGGTTCATCCCACCCTCTAATATCAAGCACCCCTGCGATAGTTCTGTACTTAATATGCTTTCAAGTTTACTTTTCAAGGCACTTTCAGAGTAATAAGTGGATTTCAACTCATCGGATTTACCATTTACTTCAATAATATTTTTCTCTAAGTAATTTAATTTATGAAAATGGACCGTCTTGTAGCTCAATATAATCCCCCTTTGTCTTTAATATATCCATTCGACAGATAGGGACTTTTTTCCTGTTTTTCCACAAACCTTTCATGTTTAAATGTTTTTCTAATGTAGAAAACGAATATTTACGAGGAAGTAGGACATACTATAAAAGCCTCTATTTCCAGACTTACATAAGCCCCACCAAACGGTGAGGCTCTTTTTTAATTTACTTTCTTATCTAATTCTTTACGAGTATTTTTTCCATACACCCCATCAACCTCATAAGGTAAATGAACCTTTTGGAAGCGACTGACGGCATCTTTTGTTTTACTTCCATAGTAGCCGTCAACTTTACCGACTTTAAAATAAGCGGCATTTAATGCACGTTGAATTTGTTTTACTTTGTTTAATTTCTTTTTACCATGCTTAGCTTGGCTAAACACACCAGTCGGTAAAGGGTATTTTTTCTTGCTTTTCTTAGGCTTACTCGATGCAGTTTTACCTGTCAACTTGGCATACGTTTTCTTGCCAGCAATCCCGTCTGTGGTAAGTCCGTTCATACTTTGGAAACGTCTAACAGCATCCTTGGTATCTGCACCAAAGTAGCTATCGATACCGTTGTTGTTAGCACCTTTATTCGGATAGAAGTATTTAGCAGCAAGCTTTTCCTGCAACTGTTTAACTGGCTTACCATAATAACCCTGCTTTAATACGCCTCCTGTCCAGTTACCTGTTTTTTTAGTCCATTTTGTAGATGACGATCCACCACTTGGCTTACTAGGTGCAGGAGTTTTACCATTTACTTTACTTGTTAACTTAGGACGTTTGCCAGCCTGCAAATCTGCTAAGGATAAGCCGCCCGTCATCTGCAAGTGCGGATAGTCAACAAAACCCGTCCAGTCTCCACCCCATTCAAAGCCTAGCGATTTACCAATTTGAGCCGCCCTGCGCCATTTATTATTAACTGTCCATAACGCTTTTGAACCATCATCTGAAGTTAAAAAGAAATCTACAGCGACTCCATAGTTGTGCCAAGATTGACCTCCGCGCGCGTTAGTTACAACATTTCCTGGCTTAGATCGACCTTGAGCATACAGTTCATTCTGCCTGGCATTTGGACGATGACCTTCTGAAATCTGTACATAAATACCTTCTTTATATGCACGTCTGATCATCTCAAGTGCTGATTCTCTGACTACTTTATGCGTACCACTAGCCATGTTACGATTTGATCTATCCAATAATGTTTGTAATGATACAGTCATCTTTACATCTCCTTTTCATAATTAAAATAAGACACTCGACTGAGTGCCTTAATCCTTTTTCTTTTGTTTATCGTTCATGCGTCTCCACCCTTTTTGGGTAGCTCCTTTAATAAAATCATCACTAACATCTATTCCATAACGATTTGCCATCATAGCGACATACTGAGCAGCTTGATTAAATTTTTCTTCGCCTTCTTTTCCTGTCAGTTCTTTTTCTGCCAATTCGACGCCCATGTCCACAACGTTTTCTATAATGCCTGAATTGTCTTTTTCGATAACCTTATCCAAATACCGCTTTAACTTCGGCACAAAATAAGAAACAGCCGCAGCAATCAATATGCCAACGACTGTGAACACTGCTTCTAAAATTGTGCTTGTGAATGCTTCCATTTTCACCACTCCTAAAATATATTTGATATTGCGATACCGATAACACCCGCAACGACAGCGGTTATCGTAGCTGTGATAATGGCTCCGGTGATCTTACGTCTAATCCAATTAGTATCTTCCTTGATTTCACTTAGAGTTAATTTCAAAGTATTTATTTCCTGATCCTGTAATTTATCGTTCATTTTCAAGGCGGCCACGTCATCTTTTAATGTCGTTTGATCATTTTTAATCTGTGATTGTCCGTTTTTCAATTCATTTATATCTTGCTGCACCTTTTCTTTCCAAACATCCATATCAGCCATCTCCCCATCCATTATTAACCCCCTAACATATAAGACTTCTCGTATTTCCCTGTTTTTGTGCATGAAAAAAGCACCCCGGGTGGGATGCTCTTTTCGATTAATCTTTGTCGTTTATCTTTTCACAGCATTCTTTGCATATGAACTCTTCTTTGGGATCTGGTCTAAACATCTCTTGGCATTGTTCGCATTGTTTGTGCCCTTTTGCTTTCATTGCTCGTTTTCGGTTTGCTTCTTTTTCCAGATAATCATCATAAGCTCTCGTCATTGCTTCCACTCCCTTCTTATTGGTCTTACACTACTAATATAGCACTTCAACCAATAATTCTAGTGGAAATAGAGAAAAACATGCACAAAAAATATGCCCGTTTGGGCGCCTCACTAACTATAGCTGACTCCTTTTCACAAGGTTAACAGCAGTTGTTTATTAGTAAAAGTCATCTTCACTTAAATCACTCAATGCTCGTTCTTCATAAAACGCTAGTAATTCTTCTTGATATTCTTCCCATTCTGATTGCGTTAATTCGAATTTTTCTTCATCTACTCTTTTCATTGTTCCAGGTAGTAATAAGTTTAGAAACTCTAAAGCCAAATTAAATGTAGCCTTTAATTCAACTACTAGTTTTTCAAGCTCCTGATCTCCCAACTGCAAGGTATAGTGTGTCAGATCATTCCTGTAATTATTTAGTTTTCCCAACGCACCATTTAAATCAGCGGAAATATCCACATCACAAAAATATTGCACCCTATCCAATGCATCCATTAGACCGACTGTCCTTAAATCAAATTTTATTTTCTTTTCACTCGTAATATTAAACACATTTTGTTTGTCTTTACCAAAATAACCAAACCCAGTGGGTTTAATGGGATTATTTTTAAGGTGTTTTTTGGCATTTAAATAGTCCTTCTGAGATAAAAATATTAAAGACTCATTAATATTGGATAAATATTTTTTTAATAGTATTTCCGTTCCGTGATGCATGAATACAACAGCATCTTTAATATGGTGACCAGCAAATTCGTAGTGTAATTGATTTATTTTATCAATAGCCATTTTTGTTTTTTGTAATGAATCTATTCCGTTATCTAAAAGTGTAAACTCCATTAAATTTCCCCCACATATATTTTCTAATTTGATTATACAATAAAATGGAGGTAAATGGTTTAACCACCACCTTCAAGCTTCGACAATCTGTCTTTAATTTCTTTCAATGTCTGTTCAAGCGCCTCCCTTTCTTCTTGCAACCAATGAGCAATGCTATCATCTATATGCTTGCTAAACGCTTGTTCAGAAGCCTGCCTTACGTCCCTTACACTCCCCAGTCCAATTTGCTGCTTTGTAACGGTGTGAGGATTATCGGTGCGTTCTTCATGTTGTCTTACAATCTCCGAAGCATCACCGGGACTAACACTACTGTTCCACTTCTGACGTTCAGCATCGGTTATATGCCTTGTGTAATCATTTAAGTGCTGATTTAGAGTTTCGCTGCTGGTACTTACTGTCCTCTGCGCTTCATCTGCTGCAACCTGCGCTCGGGAAGCTGTTGACCTTGCTTGTGAAATACTTTCTTCCTGTGCATCCACGCGCTTTGCCGTACCCTGCAATCCTGCAACTGTCTTCGTAACGTCATGCCGAAAAGAGCCCAGTTCCAAAACAGGGCTCAAATGCGGATCATATGGATAGCTTTCAATGGATATAATCCTTACTTGGATATCAAGATTTAAAGGCTCATAGATTGCCCATGCATAGTCTCCTAATTGGAAATAGTGAAGATTAAATCCGTTCTTTTTCAATTCCTCATAAGTGATCTGCAAGTTATAGTCAGGTACATCTTTTAACCTGCTTTTTATTTCTTCGAGTAATTGATCGTCATGACGGAAACGATTATCATACACATATTCTGCGCGGATTAAGCGTTTATTGCCAGATTCGTCTCTGTACAGATGACTGTTAGGTGATTCGTATTCGGCATAAGCCAACAATTCATCTGTCTCATCGTCATAGGAGAAGCCTTTTATAAACGTTGCCAGATCGGTTGTATCCACACTTTCGCTTATTGACTTCAAGTTATGACCATGCCGGAATTGTGCATCTGTGACGTTAGCTATTTCAGTAGCGATTATTAAGTGGGTACCTTGGACACGGTACTCAACGCCGAATCGGTCTATAATTTTCTTGAATAAATCGAGTCCCCTCTCCCGGCCGAAGTTTTCGAAATTACGGGATTTAAAGTTGCCAATGATTTCATAGGTTAAGCCGGATCCAGCAAGCGCAATATCCAAGCAACGACCAATCCGTAAGGCTCCGGTGTATTGTTCCTCGATGAATTCACCTTTTAAACGATCGAACATCTCATGCCTTGCCTCGATATGCTTTTCAACAGTCGTTCCAATTGGCTCTCGATCACAGGTATCTATCACGTATTTGTTTCCATCAAATTCAATATTTTCCTTGTTGACGATCAGATCAAATATCACTTCATTTCGCTCTGTTTTATAAACATAAAAAGAGAGCGACTTCTCGCCCTCTGTAGATTCTTTATATTTAAACTCATCAAAGTCTGTGATTGGTTCTACAGTTCCGGACATTGTATGCAACACCGGTAAATCATTCATATGACTCACCTCAATCCAAAGGGTATTGACCAGGTTCTAGTATGTCTTTAGCATCTTGAAATTCTTCAGTACTTTTGATGCATGCGTAACCCTGTCTAATGAAGTTCATGCCGATATCTTTGATATCCGGTGTGAATGAGTACGATTCCTTATTCAATATTGATTTACCTTCCAAAAAGTCATTTCTACTCACATAAGATACTAATGACACCGTAATCTTGTTTTTATTTCCCGAAATGGTATCTATGCGAAAATATGCATCTTCAACCATAATACCGCTATTTAGTTCAAGGTCTTTTTGTAACCCCATTCTACTTCGTCTCCCTTCTAATGTATATCTCCATATTCTTTCCATGTTCCGGGAGTGCCTGACGCGGTGCAGACCAAACCTTTATAACCTTCTGGTTGTGGATTTAAATAATCAGCATAATCCCCCGCTCCCCAATACCCTTCAGCTGGAACCTTGTTTATTGTAGGTTTTTGGTGTTTATTTAATATAGGAAAAACAATGGGAGTGCCCACATGCTGCCCGAGCGTTATGGTTAAAAAGGAAAATCTCTCCCAATTGTGCGGGCTAACTAAAACTTTAATGAACTTTACGTCACTCTTTTTAAATACAGAGGCATTGATATGATTTGTGCTAATATCTACCTGGTACCTCGCTGCACTTCCTGTCCATTTTAATTCCCCGGAAGAAATGAGTCCGATTGGCTCAGTAACGATCTTTCTACCTTGGTGATCGAAAGCTTCGACATACATTCGCCAATTAGATGCATCACTATCAAGCTCGATTCCAAAATCATCATTAATAGGAATGAGTCCCGTTTCTAAGACATTTTTATATCTGCCCTCAAAAACTACATTCAACAAACCATTAGATGTCTTCACGATGTTATTTAAATTGTAATTTTGAGATGTACTATTAATCTCGAATACTACTTGTCGCTTTGTGTAAGCATCCTTAATATTGCTTACCATATTTCCTCTTCCAAGATCTGTAGACCTGTATCGAGATTGTCCGGCTAAGTTAGAACCAGGAGCACTGTCCCATGATCTCGTTATCGTATTACTCCAAGAACGCTCTCCAAAAAATATATCGTTTTCTCCTTCTAACCGACAATTAATGATGTGATTTGATGATCCAACGTTTATATTTATTGTGCTGTTTTCTAGTGTAGGGCTGTAAAAATGATTATGGTTGTGGTTGTAAACGCCATCTATGAGTAAATCACTAATCCTTCCCCCAAAAAACTTGTTTTCATTAATCCATGAGCTTGCCTCTTTGGAGTTGATTTCTAAGCGATCGACATACCCTAAATAAAAATTTGAGTAAGATAATGATTTTATGTTTTCCGACGCTCCATCGGCCCATAACAATAAGTGATCTGCATAATTTATTGTGACATTCCCGTTTTTTATGCCTTGAACCTGAACTGTTAATGAGTTTACTCTATTTAAATACGCCCTAAATGGAAGTGCCACCTGGGATCTTATTCCAATGGTTAATGTCTTTTCCGAATCGCCACTGATCCTTCCTTCAATTTTTATATTAGATAATCCAAATAAATCTATACCGTGGGGGATGTAACAATTTAAATTGGCAGGAACAAAGAATATCCCTCCGTTTAGTTGTATAAATTCCTTTGCAGCCTCCCAAGCTTGTGTGTCGTCAGTGCTGCCGTCCCCAACGGCGCCGAACCACTCAACATTAATTTCACGACCTATGAACTCACTCCAAACCGTTTTATTTATACTTGGATTTTCTCCCAAGTCTGAATGTAATCCTGTTATTTTATTATCGAAGTGATTTTCTTTGTCATCTAGCCTATCCTTTAACTTTCTATAAGCATTACCTTCAGCGTCAACCCTGGCACTACCTACCTCTGCTGATCGTTCTTCTGCTGAATCTCCCGCAGCTAGAATAGCCTGCGTTAGTTCTTCCTGGGTCATTTCGGATAACTGTTTTGCGATTTGCGAAATTTCCTCGGCAGTTCTGGAACGCGCTAATGATTGACCAGATTCTTTTTTAATATCGCTTATATCTTGCAAGCGCTTCTTAACTTCAATACCTAATACGTTATTAATTTGAGCCATAATGTCCCCCTTCCTACAGATACAAGAAACGGAAATCGAACGCTATCTCAAATGGTCCGCTTGTACCCGTTAAAATAAATTTGTTTTCTCCCGGCGCCAAAGTGATCAGTTTTCGGTTCGTATTGCCGAAAATACTCTGGCCATTTTTACGCGAAAAAACACCATCTAATGTGATGGTGTCGGCTGGAATAGATGACCCATTATATTGCCACGTGTCACCTGTAGTGATATTCGTTATTTTCAATCCGTGCGATTCACCCTTGTAAAATATCTGCAGCATATCATGCCTGGGATTGACTTCTTTGTCGCCAAGATTCCATATAGAAAGCTGTCGTGTATTATGAACATAACCAAAATCCTCTAACGGAATGTTCATGCCGAATTGCCAAAGCTCGGATTCAAAAGTGTAAGGGTCGAGCAAGCTTCCGATTGACTGCGCGTATGGAGAAAAAGATATTAAGGGAACCGTGACGACTCCAGTCTTTGCTCCTTCCCTCTCAAATTCGATTTTTCCAGAGCGTTTAATGTTCTTCCATCTTCGACCAGGGTTATCTTCATCTATGATTGAAAAGGGCTCTTTGGTGTCAAACAATCGATTAACATGCGTCTCCATTAAAGCATAATCATATTTATCTTCTACCCTTATCATAAATCTAGCTTCCATTTCCCTGGGACCGTAAGTTGTTCCCCTGTCAGCCATACCATCAGCTCCTGGTATGCCAGTCATGGTCGTTTCGGGATCAGGTGATTCAACCGCAAAGCTTAAAAAAATCAACCCCTGCTCTTCATCAAGTCGAATAGGAGGTTGATTTCTTCTTTCTAATATTAAAGTAGTGTCATTGTATCCACTGGGAATGGGTTCAGTTTGCGGTGTACTATCTATAAATTGCATTGTCCTCAACCCTCCTTCCTTGTAGTGAGCTGATGTCGTCTACAATCTCCCTTGCGACACGCCTTGTTCCGACATAAACATTAATCTCAGCTGGTTGTTTTCCAACATTCATTTCCGTTGTCAGATGACTATCTAGCTGTCTGCTCGCCTGTTTGTTAATGCTGTTCACCTGTCCGGCAATGTCTATTGGTTGCATGTCCGGCACTGCGGCGAGTGCCAGTCCTTCTGATGCTTTCATTACATCTCTGGTCATGGAGGCAATCCCAAGCTCGAGTCCTTCGCCAGTAAATTCCCCGATTCGCATTAATACTCGGGACGGTGATTTAACTTTCAGCGCTCTCTTTATGGTTGAAGCTACACGATTGGCAATGTTCCTTGCAGTCGCCATCACGCCTCCGGAACCGGAATTCAATCCGCCGCGTAAACCCGCCATAGCCTGCACACCAGCGCTCCGTAATTGAGAGCTAAGCCGCCTGAATGTGGCTGTTATCTGGTTTGCAGTGTTTCGTGAGACACCTAGACTTTGCGACATGCCAGACCTGAATGTAGATGTGACACTCGACATGCCAGACCTCGATACGCTCACGATACTATTCATATCTGACCTAGTTAGATTTTTAATTTTACTAAAACCAGACTTATAGGCTTGAGTCATTTTCTGCAGACCCAGTTTAGTCGTCTGCGTCATTTTGGATGTTCCCTGCTTAATAGCATTTGAAGTTTGTTGCATCCCAGACTTCGTTGCTTGACTGACAGCCTTCATTCCATTTTTAGTTTGCTGAGTTACTTTTTTCATAGAAGACTGGATTGTCTTTGTGACAGCAGACATACTAGATTTAAAGTTAGCAGATAAACCTTTTAAAGATGTTTTCGATATATTTTCTATTTTAGACATCTCTGATTTGATAGAGGCTGACATGCCCTTGAAGCTTCCTTCTACTTCGGATTTCATGTTAGATGCGCTGCTCGTTACATCGGATTCTAAACTACTAAAATCACTGGCACCGCTGGAACTCAAATCTCCTATTTCATCTAATGACAGATTGGACATATCGCCTATATCCCCGGTTACGTTGGAACTTAGACTTTCCATATCGACGGATCCGTTCGATTCCAAATCCGATAACATTTGAGATACATCAGTACTCATTCCGGATACAGATTCTGTTGAACCTGCAGACATATCACTCAGACTGCTTTGAGCGCCGGTAGACAGACTATCTATGCTTGATACACCTTCTATATTAAGACTGTCAAGTTGGGCTGTACCAGAATCACTTAAATCTGTTAGTTGCAAGACTCCTAATTCATTCATTTCGCCGATCTGAGAAGTTACGTTTTCATTCATACTGCTGACGTTAGTTTCTGCTGAATCAGCCATTTTGCTAGTTGAAGTTTCAGCTGAGTCTGATAAGCCTTCAATGGAATCTCCTGCTTCGTCAGCCGCTTCTGAAGTACCAATACCTAGAATGTTAAGGAAGCCACCCCAGGCATCGCTTACCCATCCCGAAACAGTCTCAACAATATTTCCTATCCACTCAAACTTCTCTCCTAAAGCGACAATTATCGCTATCAGCCCACCGGCTACCGCAATTACTATTCCAATAGGACTAGTGAAGAACATAAATATTGCGGCTGCCACTTTAACGATTCCTACCACAACAGTGATCGCTTTGGCCACCACCATTACAATAGCAACAAGACCGCCAATAACTCCGATAACAACACCTAGCACGGTCACAAGCTGCATGACCCAGGAATGCGTTTCTATGAAGGCCACTAACCATTCTGTGAAACTAGCTACAACCCCAGCAACAACGGCAATAACACTAGACATGATACCGATTAGCACACCTAAAATGTTAATGAAAGCCATCGCGCCCGGCTGAACAGCTTCCCAGACCTTAACAATAATAGATTTAATATTTTCCCAGATCATAGTTACGTTTGCTCTAAATTCCTCGTTTGTTTGCCAAAGATTGACTACTGCAGCTACCACTAAAGCAATTACGGCGATCCAAGCCATTGAGGAAGCACTTACTAACGAAAAAGCTGTCCTTAATGAGGTCATTGCAGTACCAACGCTAGCTATTGATTCAATCAATACCCCTAAAATGACAAGAACAGGTCCTATTGCGGCTGCTAACAAGCCTACGATAATGATCGTTTGCTTTGTAGCGTCATCCATTTCAGTGAAGTTTCTAACTGTCTCCGCTATCCAGTCTACTAGACTTTTGATCGGACCTTCTCCCATTTCATAAAAGGATATTGCCAGCCCCTCTAATGCCGACATTACGCTTCTAAAAGAACCCATAAGGTTATCTTCCATTATGTCGGACATATCAGAAGCTGCACCCTGCGAGTTTTCTAGTTCGGTACTGAATTCACCCAATTTCCCGCTACCCGCATCGATTAATGCTGACCAGCCTGCAACTGCTTCCGCTCCAAAAATAGTTTCAAGAGCAGCTAGTCTTTGCTGATCGGACATGCCTTCTAGCCCGCCCTCAAGTTGGCCTAAAACCTCTGGCATCGACTTCATTTGCCCGTTGGCATCAAACACCTCAATGCCCAACTGGTTCATCAGTTCGGTTGCTTCTGTTGATGGTGATGACAGGTTTAATAGTCCTCGTTTTAGCATATTACCTGCCTGCCCGCCTTGAATACCTGCATCACCTAAAACCCCAATGGCAGCAGCTGTATCTTCAATGGATAAGCCTACTCCACTTGCAATAGGGCCTACATATTTAAATGCTTGCCCTAAACCTTCAACATCTGTATTAGCATCCGCTGAAGCTTGTGCAAGAACATCTGCAACTCTTCCTGTTTCTGACGCTTCCATGCCAAAGCCAGATAAGATGTTAGAGGTAATGTCTGCAGCGTCCCCAAGATCAACAGCTCCCGCAGCAGCCAAGTCTAACACTTGAGGTATAGCATCCATTGTTTCTGACGTATCGAAGCCCGCGCGTGAAAGCATCTCCATACCTTCAGCGGCTTCACTTGCACTAAAGCGAGTGCTGGATCCCAAATCTTTAGCTTGATCTCTTAGCTTGTCCATTTCACCGCCTGTAGCCCCGGTGACCGCCTGAACAGTGGACATTTGATCATCAAATTTAGCTCCAGTTGCAATAACAGCCGCTCCCATACCGGCAAGAGGAAGAGTGATCGCCTTGGTCATAGTACTTCCAACGCTTTTCATTTGACTGCCAACGTCTTTAAACTTTTGCACACTAGATGCGGCGTCATTAAAAGCAGAGGTAAACGCTTGAACGCCTGTTGCTTTCAGTTGGGCTTCTACACTATAACTCATGGTTTCCCTCCCTTCTTTCAGCTACATACTCAGCTGCCTTCTTTATGTTTAAAGGTATCTTGCTTTTCTTCTTAGGTTTGATTACCTCGTTTATCCGTTTCTCATAGTCATAGAAATCTTTAAACTTGCTGTATACAGGCACTTGCTTTTTTCCTTTTTCCTTCGATGCAGTGACTTGATGATTGAGCCACGCTTGCATGTGCATATCCATTTCTTTATCAATCTGTTGCAGCTGATAGGCTCGCATTCGCAACTCATATTCTCTTAGCGATAGGATTTCTATGCTATAAAGATCGGTAAACCCTAAATGTCGAAAGCAGTTTAATATAATTTTTTCGTATGTTTCATTTGAGGAATCTTCTACTGATTCTTTTTGGCTTCTTGCTTCGCTCGTTTCATCTTGTTTTTCAAAAAAGGCGCGTTTTCCATCGCTTCCGTTACATCTTTAAAAAGCTTTTCAAGCGTTCCTCCATTTGCATGCTCTTCTAAGAGGTTTTCAATATCGTTATTTGACGGCTTGCTATTTAAGTGGGATGTTCCTGCTTTAATGATGTTCAAAAGAACAAGCGGGTTACGCATAGCGAGGTAAGATGTCATCATCTCCACTCCCATACCAAACTTAACTTTGTCTACTTCTTGTGTATAAATGTTGTCCAGTTGATTAATAAATTTAAGTCCGAATTGTAATTGATAGTCTTTGCCATTTATTTTTAAGTCCATTTATAACTCCACCTTTTTTGTGATATAAAAAAAGAGTAGGTTTCCCCACTCTTAAGCTTCTTCCGGTTCTGGATCCGTATCTTTAAATGCGTACTGAATAGCGTCTTTCTGATCAGCAGTTAAAGTAGCCATTCCAAATTGTGGTTTTAGGTCAACGACAAAGGTACTTGAGATTTCCGACTCATCTTCTGCACTTGCTGTCGGCTCCCAGGAGCCTAAATACCCTTGTGCATACACTGCCGGGAACTTGCCCTCTTCCTCTAAATCCTCGTCCACATTCACTTCCCACAACTCTAAGCGCTCGCCATTAATCACGGCACTTTCTAACATTGTGGATACTGGATCGTTTTTTGCTTGGATAGCTGTAACCTCCACTTCAGCTTCCAATTCCCCAACCTTAACAATCGCACCGTCTTTAGTAACAATCGAATCTAGTTCCCGTTCATATGTGAAAGTGTGTTCCGTTTGGAAAACTAGCTTAGCTGCTTTTTCACTCTTATCTTTCATCCTGCGAAACAGCAATATTTTATTTTTACCTTCTAGCATTTGGATTTGATCTTCATTCATGTTTAGTACCTCCTAATGGAATTGGAATTCTACTTCTAAAATTCCGTGTAATAACGGTTCTCCTGTTGAGTTATCAAGCATTACTTGATCATTTGTGTTCTTACATGTGGTATAAAAGTTTTCTGTACGTTTTAATTGCTCACACTCTGCCTTTATCTTATCGATCATGGAAGTTAACTCCCTGCGACCTTTATGGTCATGATAAACATGGATGATCTGCACCATATTTCCGTATTTAAAGGATTTGTTTTTTCGATCATTGTTGAAATACTCGCCAACAAACACAAAAGGGTAACTGACTTCATTAGCAGGGAGATAATCAAAAACGCTGTACCCTAAGTTGTAAGCAACTAAGAATACAGCGTCATAAATTTGTTGTTGAGGTGATTTTAATTCTGTCGACATCGCACCACCCTAATTCATTAATCTTTTCATGTCTGTTAAAAACTGATCTTTCTGGTTGTAATACGCTGGCCTTACATGGGGTGTACCAGACTGATACCGCGTTCCATATTCTTGATAGGGAGCGTACTCAGCCTCACTTTTAACCCTTGCAGTAAAGCCGTCATCTTCAGCGTGGTATTTAATTTCTCCCTGAAGATAGGATGTATCCACTGGCGCATGACGCTGAGCCGCTTTATGCATTTCCGAACCATTCAATTTAACAGTATTTTTGACATCATCCAGATTCGCATTCTTTTTCAACTTCCCGATTAACTGATCAGCGCCACTAATCTTCATGTCTGAACACCTTCCAAATAAAAAACGCCCTTCCGATAATCAGATTGGCGCTTTACATTGTATTTCTGTTCGCTGTCATTCAGTTTCACGTAATCTATTTTGCCATTGTAAGGGTGCTGAAGCCTTGCAATCGTAATAAGCTTGTCTATCTCCCCGAACAGTTCATTTGTCCGTTGTACGCCTAAAGTTGATAGATTACAAGGCTTCTTAGTTTCGATTTCCTTACCTTCGACATACTCTCCTTCAATAGGGTCGTAATAAGATTCGGTGATATTTACAAAAATAATCCTTTTATCAAAGCGCATCAGAAAAACATCACCTTTCCTCGACCTGCAGGCTCTTTACCCTTTCCTGCTTCATTTTCGATGATGGCAAGGTAAGGTTGAAAATCGTCCTTCGGCTCATGAAAATCAGTCCTGTGACCTTCTACTAATTCGGACTTCATCCCCTCTGCACCTAAACGGTTGTACCTCATAACAGCTATTTCAGTAATGATAAACTGCAAATTTAAAGGGACATCCTTGCCTAACAGATAAGTAAGGTGCCCCTCTACATTTTCAATTATGATGCTTAATACCTCATCTTGCAGACTATCATTAATTCCTAATAGCGTTTTAATCCTCTCAAGCATTCATAACACCTCACTCCTGTAAGGCTTGCTCAGCTTCATTTGCTTTTTCCTTGCCCTGCACCTTTTCACCATTAGACAGCTCATAATATCCGCCGCCTGTATGCTTAGGGAACCGTTCTTGTTCTTCTGCCTCAATGACTTGAATAAGCGCTTCTTTACGTTTGTTATTTTCTGAAGCTAAGCTTTCAATACGCTCATCAGTCGGACTTGAGCCTTCGCGCGGATAGGAATCTCCAGCACGATAGATATGACCTTTATCTTCTAAGTCTTTAAAATCTTTAAACACTTCATACATGTTTATGCCCCCTCTGGTTCATCAGGTTCTGTTCCTGGCTCGATCTTAGCGAATGCATCATCTTTCAATACCATAAAGGCAACATCCATAGTCGCACGGATAGCAATCAATTCACGTTCGAATAAGTTAACCGGCTTTCCATCTTCGCCTGTCATGGAGGATAATTGCGCCTCTTCACTGATTGAATAGTTTAGATTGTACGGGATTCCATAACGCGCAAAGTCAAAGTCTCCACCGAATAGCTCACCTTTTTTCATTTCATTAGATTTCAAGTTGGCAATCGGAATGCCATCTAGCGTGTTCGCATTACGGTCATATAAAGGCACGCTGTTATTACCGATAGTTTCAACAATCCCACGGAAAGCACTGTTGTTGTTTCGCTTAGATATAAACGCGTTTGGATCATGGTCTGCATCATTAAGCACACCGTACAAGTCCATGAGCGTATCGTAACTCAAATCGCCCTTAACGGTATGACCTGCATCTGTAATAGATTTAGCAAGAGACTGTGTAAATGGGTTATCTACTCCTAAGATTGTCGCCTCGTCAAATTTCTTGTAAAATGCTTCAGCGATTAAAGGGCGTACTTCAGAAAAGAAATTTGATACACTGTACTGTAAAAATTCACGGGATACCGGAACAATTACACCTAGTTTTTTCGCTTCCATGCTGACTGATAACCATTGTGGCTTAGATGTCTGGATGATCTCCCCTTCTCCTACCCAGTAAGCGCCAACGCCTTCAGCTAGATAGTTAAACTCTTTCTTATGCTTGGTCATTTCTTCATACTTTGCTAACTGCATCATAACTGAGTTAGAAATTGTCTCTTTTAAAATTAAAGAGCCCTGCTCCTTTGGAATCTTACCTGTTTTAGCATCTTGCAATAATACGTTATCTGGATCAAATGTTGCTGGCATATTAATATTCCTCCTATTTTATCAATCGATTCTCTTCCGCAATATCTTTAACTGAAACAGCTTTGTTATTGGATAAACTGTTACTTCCTGCAGGTGGTGTATCTTGCCTTAACTTCCCTTTAACAGCTTCATTAACAGCTTCATCAAATTGCTTCTTGATGTCTGTAATACTTTCCTTGATCTTTTCATTATCTTGGATGGCTAAAAGCGACTGAGCAAACGATGGCGGCAATTCATTTTCTTTCAGATCAGATTCAATTTGAGACAGCAGTTCTTTGTTGTTCAATTCCTGTTCCCGATCTTCTAATGCCTTAACGCGTTTATTGTAGTCAGCCTCTTCTTTTTCCTTTTGAGTAAGCTTGGCATATTCAGCAGCTTCAGCTTTCGCCTTATCCAATTCAGCTTGCTTTTCCTTTTCCAACTTAGCTTGTTGTTTCTTCAATGCACTGTCTACCGCTTTACTAATTTGGCTATCCACTTCTGATTGAGTGAAAGTGGTGTCTTTATCTTCCGGATCCTCTTCTGGAGGATCTGCAGGTGGATCCTCTGGCGGATCGTTTGGATCCCCAAAAAATTGCAAGTTTAGTTTTAGCGGATTTGTAGTTTCAAAAAAGTCTTTAGCTTCATCTATTTCCTTTTGCGTTTCCATTATTTGTTTAAGCATTTCATTTCCTCCTACCCGTGAAGTTAGTCGTCAATTAAATTTCAATGCATTAAAAAAGACCCCATTCACGCCATGCAGCCCGAATAGTGTCTTATTAATACAAATCTCTTTAATTGAGCATAAAGCCCTCACACGTCCAATATTTGCAGTTTAGTGACTTGCTCAGGTCAGGAGTCTAATATACTTCCTCTTCATTCCCACAATATTTACAGATAGCTCCGATTACACCGGAAGGGCACACTGTTATTTTTATTTGATCTGTCTTACATAAATCACAGGTTATAGTGAATCTTTCAAAAAAATCAACTGTATTCATTGTTCACCTCTCATTTTTAACCGCTCATTCTGTTCAGTTTCTCCAATTCCTTACGATTCTTCACCAGTTCATCGACTATTTTCTTTTCGGGTGAATCGTTCATTTACACACCTCTCGTTTACTTTCAATTTTCTTTGCAAGCCAGTAAGTAAGCTTATCTAGTTTAAGTTCTTGAATAACCCTTCCGATCAAAACAGTGAATAGCCTTCTGATTCTTCGAGCTTCTTTTTCGGTGTATATCATTTATAAACCCCTCGCTTTCAAGTCTGCGTCCCATGCTTCTCGTGACATATGAGCCGCATTTGAACATTTACAAAATGGATGCATCGGACTCATGTTCCTTCCAGGCATTCCATCTTTAACTTTGAATATTTCCCCGTCCATTGGAAGACAGATATCACAAGCACCTTCTGTAGTAATGAATTCATATTCTTCAAAGCCAGCTTGCTTAAACGATTCTAATTGCGATTCAGATTGCACCCTGGCACTTTCTGTAATCATGATACGTTCTGAATTATATACGCTTTGCTCTACTTCTTGCCTTAACTTTCTTGCAGCATCTCTAGGATTCTGTCCTTTTGTAGCCTGTTCGGTCAAACGTTTTTCCAGCTCACTATGCAATAAACGCTTATTCTTCCAAAGCCTATTACTGAAGTCGTCACCGTGAAATTGCCTCTTAGCTATATACTCAATATCCTTTTTATTAACGTTAATGGATTCGCCGAGAATTCCAGCTTGCCTTGCTACTTCTTCCACACCGACTTGCAACACACGGTCATAAATCAAGCCATCCACTCCATCGGTAAGAGCTATCAACTCCAGATCCACATGAGACATGATCAATTCCAAACGGCTGATTTTCATTTTCAAGTTGTATCTAGCCATTTCTTTGTTTGCTTTTTTAGAGAAATTCTTCTCTTTAACATATCGTTTGGCTTTTGATTCATAGTCTCGTATATCAGTAGCGTTTACTTCATTCTTGACATCAGCCATAGTCAGGCCGTTCTTGTCAGCGTAATTGCTCAGCATGGTATTAACTTCTTTTTCAATCTCCCTGCCTGTGTCACGGTACAGGGCAGCCATCTCACGCTTTATCTTGTTTTCATCTTTTAGTGAGGACTTGGCATGTTCGATTTCACGGTCACGCCAGTAGTCACGGCTTTTTTTACTCTTCCTCGCCATCGTCTATTTCCTCCGATGCCTCTTCAGACGTTTCAGCAAATCCGTAATTATCCATGAATGTATCACTTTCTTCTCTTTCCTGCTCGATCTGCTCCATTTCCTCGTCTGGGTTTTCAATGAAGGATAGTTGTGCAAGCATTGTCTTTTGTGACAGCCTGCCACCCAGTTTAGCGAACCATTCCATTTCCTTTGCAACGTCCACGGGCAGGTTTTCTGTAAAGGTTATGTCTATGTCATTAACGTCAAAGCCACCCTCTGAAGCAACGGATATGATGTTATTGATTAATCTGTATCGATCTCGCAATGACTTTTTAAACAGCCGTTCTTTTGTAGCTCGCTTTTGCTCCAATGAAAAAAGTTTATATTTTAGAGATTCACCGCTTTGAGTTCCTGCAAAATTAGAATCACTCATGTTTGGAGTAGCTGTAAACAAGTGTATGTCATTAGCAATTCTATCCTTGTAAGCTTCCATGCCTTGCACATCGTATTGCTTGTAAATGTATTCGGCATCAACGTTTGAGAATCTACCCTCAGTACTTTGTTCAGATTGAAGCATGATGATATTGCTGTCCTTCATTTTCCTTGCTTCATCAACATCAAGGTCAAGACTTCCTACGATTTTTAACATTGCATCGTTCAAGTCTGTCATGTAGTTAGCCGTGTCTGACTGGGAAGCATCGTACAGATCAATCAGATTCAGTACGTCCTCATAATCACCTTCACGAAATCTATTGTTCTCATATTCAATGATCGGCACCCCTTGAAAGAAGTGAGGCTCTTCTTCCACTGCAGCTAACTGATAAGCATTATCCATGCTGTAAGTAGTTCGCTTGTTTTCCGTGTACAGATAAACTGTTATATCATCATCTTGGAATCTGTTCCCGATGTACCTAACTCCTGCTATCGGTTTCATTTCCACTGTGTCGTCATAGATTACGAATGTTCCCAGCACATCAAGAAGAGTGAATTTAGTTTCATCGGTACGGTTTCTGTAAAGCAATTCATAAGCACGGCCATAAATGGACTGATCTAATACAAGATCACTGTTATGCTCATCTGCGTCATTCTCTCGGTTAATGTCTCGTAGCTGTTCGTTTACAGTTTCCTCTGGATATGTTGTCTTTAACGGTATGCCTACCATATAGCCCTGTATAAACTGACTCACATACTTAGCGAAGTTATGCGGTGCCCGGTGGTCTGCAAGATGATCCTCTTTCCTGCGGTTACTTCTTAATATTGTTGTATTATTGCCTTTGTAGTAATCCTGCAGCATCTTTAATCTCGGGCGTTGGTATTGCATGTGATTCTGTATAATCTCGGATAGATCATCGGGCTTGCCCTCAAGTTCTTCTGCGCTTGTATACGTGTAATGTTTGTTTGCTTCATCAGAAAAACGTTGCTTGCTTCCTGATTGGTAATTGTAGTTTGCTGTTTCAAATTCATTTACTTTAGCCATGTTGTGCCTCCCTTCTACAATCCTAGTGACTGTATCGCTTTATATTTATCTTTTCGATCCTTTTTCTTACCTAAGTGGTACCGCTCCATGCTATAGCGTAAAGCATCGATTGTATGGTTGTTTTCATCAATCGGTTCATTTACCCATTTACCTTCCTTGTCCTGCTGGAAAGTATAAGTATTAAATTCTTCTATGGTGTGTTCGCAGGTTGGATGAATGTATATTTTAAATCCCTGCAGGAACAATATGCCTTGATTAATACTACCTGCTCCTTTTACTGATCTGTGAAGCCTCTTAACGCCTTTACTAGCCAGTTCCTTTATTAGTCTAGGCTCTGCGCTGTCTCCAGTTATGGATGCGTTTAGCAATTCCTTCTCCATAACCATGTTGAATATGTCATCTGTTGTCATTGCTTTCTCATAATGTTCCTGGTAAATCCATATTTCCTTATTAGCAAGATCAACAACGGATCCAACCAATGTAGTGGGGTCGTTAGTAAAACCGTAGTCCATTCCGTGTGTGGTTTCTTGTATCAGCTTGATCTTTTCTAGTGGATCAAACTCTTTCACTTGGAAATTCTCAAATACAAGCCCTTCAGCAACACCCCATTCCCCGTCTGCTACTATTCTTGCTCGTCTGGGATTAGTGCGGTATAAATCCTCATATCTGTCTCTGTCCACGTCATCCAACCATTCATTGCATCGGAAAGTTGTAGTAATTGCAAAGGTGTCTTTCTCCTGTGTTTCCTCGTCAAAGAACATAGGCTTAAGCCAGTGTCTCTCAGACCAGGGGTTGAACGTCAGCGTAATCTGTTTAAAGAATTTCGGATCATCATGACTCCCCCGAATAGATTCAACCAATGTTCTAAAATCTTCCTCTGATTCGATCTGATACGCCTCCTCTACCCAGACCCAAGACAGCATACCCACATCAACAGAAATAGACGTTATCTTGAGTGGATCGTCCAAACCTCGGAACAATATCTTTTGGCCAGTCGGCATATATGTTATTTCCGGCATAGTTTCATTAAATTTAAAAAGATGGCCCACCCTTAGTTTATTGGCTGCCCATTTCAGATCTGTATATGTTGATTGTCTGTTCGTGTTTGAATACCTGCGGACTACAAGCAAATTTGCCCACGGATATTTCATAATCCGATATATAAAGTTAATTGCTGTATTCTTGGATTTCTTGCTACCCCTTGAGCCTTTAACTACTCTGTAAAATTGCTTATTATGCCAGAAACGATTATAGCCTTTGCCTATGGCTTTTGCGGGAGATATTTGAAGCTGATTAGTCATCTTCCGGCACATCCTCCACAAATACCGGAGTAACATCTTCTACTGTATGTTTTTCAGTCCACATAGCGTAACGCTTACCAAGATCAACAGCTGCTGACTTTCTCACGTTTACAGGCGGAAGTAAACTAACTACTTTTTGTTTACCTTCCCCGCTTAATATTGGGGTTGGCTCTTCCACCTCACCCCGAATAACAGATGTTAGAAACTCCATTATTTCTTGCTGATCTGCAACACGCTCTGTTTTTAACTCTTCCATTCGTTCAGCTATATAAGCAGAAACGTTAGCATTTGCTAGCAGTCTGCTTGAATTGGCTCTTGCCGTTGAATCCTTCTTGACGTTCTTATAGGACTTCTTATAAGCCTCTGATGCATTCCCGCTGATGATATACTCATCTGCAAAATTTTGTTGTTGTACCGTTAGTTTCCGTTTACGCATATCACATTCGCACTCCCTCCAATAAAAAAGACACCTACTAAGTAAGTGTCTAATTAAATATATCTATGTTTTTTACTTCATCATCTAAATACATTTTTCCATCATCTTGTTTATTATATGCTCGCTTTAATGCGTTTCCGTTTATTTGCTTGTTCGAGAATCCCCAAAAGGCAACCACTGTATTTACTTCATCGACTTCTGCTAAATTAGCAGCTATATCATCCGACCACATTTTCAAATCATCATACATTTTCTCAGTATCATCTTTATGCAATGCGGTGAAGTCGATTAATACTAGATATTCACCTTCGTTATTGGCATCCTCGTTGATCCTAATATCTTTAACCTGCGCCCCGTATTTAGTTACGCGGTCGTTTATGATGTTTTCAATTTCATTGCCTTCTGTATCTTCATTATCTTCGACTTCGTCATCTCTTTCTGACTCCTGGACTTCTGTGTTTTTACTCACTTCTTCTGTTTCAGCTGAGTCATTTGCTCCGCCAGTAGCTATCAAGATAACAAAAACTAACACGATCCCAGCCAAGATAATTACTCTTGTACTCTGTTTAGTATTTTTAAACCGTTCCCACATTGAAATAACCTCCTGTAGTTAACTCCTGATATATTTTAGGGAAAGCGGTCAGGAATCCGCCTTTCGGATTGGGTAATTAATCCAACCCTATCCCTATATCATTATGACTCAATTGGGAATGTTATGCAATAGAATGGTGCCAGGCTTTCCACACCCGACACCTAGATGTTTAATAAATAATACTGACTTGTATAATTTTACCTACTACCATTATCTCTTTTCTGTATTGACATTACAATGGCGTACCTGTGACACCTATCTCTATTCAATCATTTTCACACTATCAATGCCAAACATCAACGCTGACAAGGTTTCGCAGGCTCTATTGATATCCCTGTAAACAGTTCGAGTATCCACGCTGTGACATTCTGCGATCTTTTCAGCTGTCTTTTTATCATCCGATATATACATTTTGTGGATGATGTCATACCTTCTTTGCTCTTCTTGTTTACTTGATTGGGTACCCATGATTCTGTATACTTCCAGCATTTGATCTATGAAATTCACCATTTCCAAAGTTCGCCTTTTACTTCTCTTGATGGATTCTACAATCTGTTCATCATCTTCTATAATCGCTAAAACTTCGTCTCTTGTTTCGTAATACTCCAGTTCTAACTTTACATCCTTGCAATGAATTTTAAACGTTCTGTATTTCCTAAGAAGCAGTTTGATATTTCTCAAGCGCCTATCAGATCGTTCCTTTTGATAGTTTCTTACATGTTCCTTATGCGCTTCTAACGCCTTTTGCGAAGCTATCTCGGTTATAAACTTTAATTGTTTTTCTGTAATATGCATAAACGTTAAGCCCCCTTATATTTCTCTATTCGTGCTTTGACGGCTTCCATCAAATCGTCTTGACTGTCTGATTTGTTTTGCAGCGACTTCATAACCTTTTCATCTACGGAATCTTTTACAACCAAGTGGTGTACATCTACCCGTTGCTTTTGCCCCTGTCTATCCAGTCTGGCATTGGCTTGTTGGTAAAGCTCAAGGCTCCAACTTAGCCCAAACCATACAATGGTGTTTCCGCCATCTTGCATGTTCAGCCCATGTCCTGCAGAAGCTGGGTGTGTAAGTAATATTGGTATTTCACCTTTATTCCACTTCTTAAAATCCTCATCTGTTTCCAGTTTGACTGCATCTTTATATCTTTCTTGCAACCTTGCTAAATCATGCTTGAAGGCATAAAACACTAATACTGGCTTTCCGTTAGACGCTTCTACGATCTCGTCCAGAACTTCTAATTTTTCATCATGAACGTGCTGTACGTCCCCGTTTTCATCGTAAATAGCACCATTTGCCAACTGCAGGAGTTTATTACTTAAAACGGCTGCTGTATCTGCTACAACGTCACTGTCTGTAAACGGCAATAGTAATTCCTTTTCCAGCTGTTCATACTTTTTCCTTTTTGCTGGAGTCAGGTCAACCTCTACTGTATGGTTTTTACGTCCTGGCAATATCAGATGATCTGCAGAAACCATACTTACACAAATATCCGATATTTTTTCATATATCCTGTCTTTGGCTTCTTTTTTAGGGATCCATTCATACACAACATGCTTACTTGGATCTCCTGCACCTGGAACAAAATAACGTTCCCTAAATCCAGTAACTGTTTTACCTAAACGCTCACCTTGATCTAACAGATAGAGTTGTGGCCATAAATCTATCAATCCATTAGGTGCAGGTGTACCGGTCAGTCCGACTACTCTATTTATAAACGGTCTGACCTTGCGTAAAGCTCGGAACCGTTTTGCCTGTGTTGATTTAAAACTGGAAAGCTCGTCTATCACAACCATGTCGAATGGCCATTCTTTAGATTTAAAGTAATCGACTAACCAAACAACGTTCTCCCGATTGACAATATAAATATCAGCTTGTGCTCCAACGCCCCGGATCCGATCTTGCTTACTTCCCAATATCTTTGAAACTCTTAAATATTTGGTGTGGTCCCACTTTTCTATTTCATCGGACCAGGTATATTTTGCAACCCGTAAAGGTGCAATAATTAAAACACGTTGCACTTCAAAATAATCATGCATTAATTCTGAAATAGCCGTAAGTGTGGATACGGTTTTTCCTTAACCGAGACCCATATCCAGGAATAGTCCCGACTCGGGTTTATCTACAACCATTTGAATCGCATGTTTTTGATACTCATGTGGAATGAATCTCATTTGGCATCACCTCTTTTAAAACGACCATCATGGCTCCTATGCCATTCTAAATGTTCAGCCTGTGACGCAAACACCATCAAGATATCAGGATCATAGTTCAATATATTCCCATCGATGTGATGCACTACTTCCTTAGGCTTTAACGATCTTCCTAGTTTCTGTTCTGCTACTACCCTATGTGCATGTCTCCCGTGTATTTTTGGGTATGCTTTCCCTTCACCTTTACCTAGATGTTTTTGACGAATAGCCCATCTTGTAGAATCATTCATTCTTGAAGGGTTAAGCTTTTTATTCAATTCAGTTAGATGACCTGCATTAAAATTCCTTTGATACCCTTCAGGATTCAAGATCTTTGTCCTGTGGGTGTTCATGCATTTTCGGCTACAAAAATTCCTTTCTTTTTTCACCTGGGATGGGTATCTCAAAATCTTACTCCTGCACCAGCTGCACGTAATCTCTATTTTCGACAATCTATCACCTCTTTTATAAAAATATCTATCTGATCTATCGAATCTATAACTTTTACTTGGAATCCTAGTTTTTCTAAATCCCTTTTTCTTTTCAGTTGTAGAGGCCTTGGCTTTTCTCCTGGCTTTTTCATTTCGACAAAATAGGCTCTGCCTTTTGGCATTAAAATTAATCGGTCTGGCATCCCACTTTTAGTTGAATTAAATTTCAAAGCTTCCCCGCCTATTTTTTCTATTTCACGGACAAGTCTTTTTTCTAAATCCTTCTCGAAAATTACAATCACCCTTTATGGAAAATAATGTAAGGGAACAGAAGGAACAGAAGGAACAGAATTTCCCTATATATGTGTATACGCGTGTTAGGCGTTCACAGGCGTACTACGCACTCCCTATTCTATATATTTAATTTAACAGTAAGTTTCTGTTCCTTCTGTTCCCTACCCCTGTCAAATCCTTGCGGTGTATGGGTTTAGGCAGGGCACAGAATCGTAAAAACCCTGTTCCTTCTGTTCCTTCTTGTTCCTTTCGTAAAAATGACAGGGAACAGACTTGTTCCTTCAAATTTCACCTAATTTTATCCATTTTCTCGAACGTAAGCTCGTTGTCTTCCATACATTTTTCCAAAATTTAGGGCTGAACCTTTATGCGGAATCCATCCAGGCATGACTCTTAAAATGTCATTTATGTTCCTTGCATCTATCGGTTTAAAGTTTTTTGGATCTCCGTTCATAAGCTCGACCCATATTTCTAGTGCGCACACTCTGACTCTATCAACGGATCCAGCTTCCTCCCCAAATTCACCGTCTAGGAATAGTTTTCTGGCACCTAAATCTCTATCATCCCAGTCTGCAGGTAGTTTCTTTTCTAGGAATCTCTGAATCAAACCAAACATTGGATTCTCTTCACTATGCAGCTCCTGTACCTTTTGCGCTTCTGCTTCTATCGTTCCCTTCAAATAAAGCTCCTCGCCATCGTTCCAGCTTGCAACGGCTTCCGCCCAAATCTGGTTGATTTCTTCTTTGGTTAAATCCGTCCAAATGCTTTTTTTCCGCTCAACTTCACCGACTTCAACAGGCCAAAACCTTCTATTTCCTGTTCTATCTTTCAAAAATTCACGGTCATTTGTTGTACCAATAAAGATACATTGCCTTGGAAATACTGATACTTGACGACCGTATGCAACGCGGAATATGTCCTCTCGTTTGGACAAGAAATGTTTAATGGCTTCCGTATCTGCCTTACGCGTTGCAGTCAATTCACCCATTTCAATGAGCCATACACCCTGCAATTGCTCATAAGCTTCCTTACCTTGCACTGTACTCAGTGAGTCGGAAAACCACTCACCACTTAACTTATTCAGTATCAAACTTTTACCAATACCTTGAGGTCCGTACAGTGTCAACATGTAATCAAACTTAATGCCGGGAACCATAATTCTTGCAACTGCTGCAGTTAAAGCTTTACGGGTAACTGCCCTTACATAATCGCTATCCTCAGCGCCCAGGTAGTCAACAAGAAGCGTATCCAGTCTTTTCACCCCGTCCCACTCCAAATCCTTCAGATAGTCCCTTACCGGGTGGTACCGGTGACGCTTCATTACTACCCCGATTGCGTCACGTACCTTGCCCGGACTGTCTATGTCGTACACATTTTCAAGGTAGTGGAATAATGCCGCTTCGTCTTCATCACCCCACAGATCACCTGCTTTTGCATTTTCCCAAGGTAATTCATCTATGATTGTAGGTCTGTGTGAAAACTCGTTGTACACGATTCTTCCTTTCAAATTGCTGTCATTCTCTAAAACAAGCAACGCGTTATTTCTAGTAGAAAGTATCTTGCCTGTTTTCTGATGCCTGTCTAATTCACGGAGCCAGCTTCTGTCATCTTCAACTGGATCAAACTCAATGCCTGCCTCTTCCAGGCGTTCTTCTCCCATGACCTGCTTTACATGATCATCTTTCCCTGCAAATTCAGTCATGGCTTGATTAGAAGGCAGTCTGTTAACTGGCGTATCTTCCTTAGCTTCATCGTCACGTACCCCAAACTTATGCAACCGCACCAGGTCAAAACTGTTTACTAACTGACCGCCTGCCGGATCCGTACCATGATGGCTGTAAGCAAACTTTTCACCTTCATATAAGACTAAACCGCCACTTGTTGAACCCTCTATATAAGAGTACCTGCCGTCATCTTCTTTGCGGTAAACGTCACTCAAGAACGTTTCAATAACTTCCGGGATGTTGTATGTTCGGTTAAACGCTCCGATTAATCCGGGCTTCTCATGTGGATCTCCTTGCCTGTCTGCCATCCGTTGCCTTGACTGTTGCACCCTGGAAGACTCAGGCCAGTAAGAAGGATCTGTCCAGTCCGGGTATCTTGCTAAAACATCATCCGGATCCAGCCATTCCGCATCCTGCTGTTCAAAGATAAAATCCCCGTCTTGTGCAGTTGATGGCCAGTACATTAAACGGTGTGGCTGATAGGTTGTATCATCGAAAAAATCAATCCCTATGTCTGCAGCAAGCCGTCTGCTGATCGCTTGGTATTCATCTGGTGTGATCGGTCTATTTAACGGAATCACAAGCCGTATACGTGGATTCTCGGGACTGTGTGAATGTGTTGAATAAATCGCACAAGCAAAGTCGAACATCATCTCTACACTTGTCCAAAAGTCACCTTTGATAAAGTCTGCATCTAATGTGATTAACTGCCTCCAAACAACAGCTTCTGTCTTCCTGCGACCGCCTTTAAGCGTTCCACCTACAAAGCCCCCAACGTCTTTAGTATCGTCCTGCTGGCTCTTTGAGGATTTCCTGTACTCTTCATAAGTTTCTGCTGTTCTTGTTGTGTTAGAAAGACGCTTGGCCAAGTCAGACCAAAGCATCTCTCTGTTCTTCCACGTTGTCTCTTTCCGACTCCTGCCCGTTGCTATCGTAAAGGAGCCATCATATTCAATTTTTGTCTGATTTTGTTTAATGCCCAACTTGACCACCGCTTTCTATGAATCTATAAGAGCTTTTCGTGCTAATTCTCCGCCATCTTCCATAACTTTTGATTTTTTAAACCCTGTATCCTCGAAAGAGCAAAATTCCTGATCATGATTTTCCCCATCCGCATAAAACCTCAAAGTCTTTTTATAACGCTTATTTTCAGCTTCAATCCTCAAATAATCCTTTTCTACTTTCTCAAGATAGGTTAATTCTTTCACTCCCATTCACTCTCCTTGAGTGTCTTATCCGTTATCCCCCATAATTCCACTAAGTCCGGATGTTTTGCCGTAATAGACCTTACATCCTCCAAAGCCTGCTTGTAGCATTGGTTTTCTTCCTGCAACGTTTCAATTCGATCAATTTGATGGCTGCGGTTAAAAATTGAACCCGTGTTTTCGTATTTCATTTCAAATACTCTTACTTGTTCCTCCAATTCCTCCACGCGCGCGATGAGCCAGTAAGGGTGAGTATCCTTATGCAATATATGCCCATAACCGTAAGCTCGCTTTATCTCCTGCAACCGTTCATGCATCAGAATCACCCTCCATCTCGTAATCATGCAAAATATCTCGAACAACAGTGTAAAAATCAGATGCATCCGATTGGTTGCCATTGTTTTCAATATCAATCCACGATTCTTTAATTTGCTGGAATGTTTCTGCTTGTTCGATAAGATAATTAAAATCTTTTTCATAAATAACCAGTTCCTTACCTTTTGGTAGTGGAATAATACTGTTATGAGGGTGCGTATCCCCTTTTATCTCTTCCAATCTACTCAACAGCTTCACTCTCCTGTTCTGCATTCTCCTTCATAAGCTTTTGGCTTAGAATAGCGTGACTATCATGTAAGTATGCATTTTCTTCTTGCAGAGCTTCGATTTTAGAATGTTGCTGTTCAATTTTAATCTGCTGCCTCTCCATTACATCTGTCGCTTTTCTATTCGCGGTGTAAGTGAATGTAATGGCGAGAACAACGAAAGTAATTAATATTATCCAATGTATTTTATCTTTCAACCTTTACCCCTCCTTGCATCCGCTAACGGCACCAGGATCGACAACTGACATTAGTTTATATCCACCCTTCTGTAGCGCTTCTGCTTTCTTTTTGGTATCTGTTTTGATCTCTTTTCCTTCTTTCCGTAGCAAGTACCACATTACTTATTACCTCCTTTTTCAGTACGTTTCTATGTCAATTAGATATGCTCACTTAATTCTTTCATGGATTTAGGGAACCTATTCTCTGCCAATTCCAGTACAGCTTTTGCATATTCCTGTATTTCAAATTGACTGTCTGCTGCTATGCGCTGACTGACAAAATGAGCGACCGACTGCAGGCTTGCTGTCCAGTAATATCTGACGTACATTCCGTAAGCAGGCAAGAATAGCCTGGCTTGTTCCGGTGCTATGCCGTTATTCATTGCCTTTTCGTATAACTCCATTCCCTTTTCGACATAATCCTCTAATTCGCTTGTAAGGCCATACCCCATAAGAACATTAACGGTTTTTCCGCTTCCTTGCTTGCTGTTCTCCGGCTTACTTCTCCATTCGCTTTCGCCCGGAACATAGAATGTAGCTTCCTCTGTAATGTATCTGCGACTTGATTCGTTCCAAGCTGTCATATTATCGCCTGTAGCTTCCTGGATGGACGAACCTGCTAAATACTTAAAGTGCTGTCTAGCTACCATCAAAGGTGCGTATATTTCGAATTGTAATGAAGCGTGACGGAATGGGCTTGTGTGCCCTTCCCTAGCTAAAAACCTAATCAAACGAATGTCTCCATCTGTTAATTCATCTGATTTCCTGTCATAAGAGACTCTTGCAGCGTTCACTACCGTTAAATCTGATCCGAGTACGTCGCGCAATAGTACATATCCTTTATCTAATACGTTGATCATATTGTTATCCATGAATGTATTTCCCCTTCTCTTATCCTAAATATTGTTGAGACTGCCACATTGTACTTTCTTGCTAGGGCACTCATATTCTCTGTTTTATCTCTGAGTGCAATCTTTATCTCTTCCACTTGATTGCTGTTCAACTTGCGCCTGCTATTAGTAAGATCTGTATCCCACTTTGAAATATCAATATCTTTCTTTAGATGGTCCGTCAAACTTGTAAAATCAATCTCTTCAAATGTGTTAAACCTTGATAAGCAGGTTAAACATTCCCTTCTCCTTCTAACACGCTTGTTAACTTCCCTGCTGTCAATAATCTTTGTGGCACTTTCGCACACAGGACAGATCATTTTAGCCCCTCCATTTTTTTACCAAGAACGAAACATATCATTTAAAGTTTTCTGCCAGTAGTTTGATAGCTTCGGGTTAAAATTGCTTTTAGTAACACCTTTTCTTTTCCGGTAAGCGCTAATTGTAAATTTAATTCTCAACGGTTGACCCCTTCCAGTTCGTCCAGCCAATGATGTATTTCTGCATCGTCTGTTAGCTTTCGGATTTTGTTAGCAATAAACTCACGCTTAACCTGTTCAGCAACAAGGTACTTAAACCCATCAACCAATTCTTCTGAAGCCATTTCCAACCAGTCGTAATTATCTAAAGGATCCAATGGCTTGCCGTACTTCTCTACTCCCTTGTTTTCCTGCCTGTTTGCTGCTTCTGTGAATGCTTTTTTTGAACGTTCCAGATGTTCAAATTTCATGTTTAGAATCTCCTCGTTCAATTTTCGGAATATCCGTAAAACCTTCAAAGAAAGATGAAATGTCGTACAATTCCATTTCACCCGTCCACGCCCCTTGCTTTTCACCGTACTTCAGGAGGACAGACTCTTCTTGCACGATCAATTCCTTACGAAACCCTTTCAACTTCTTTAGAAAAGTCTGTAACAGTTTACCGTTTATGATTAAACCTTCAATCTCAGCAGGCAGGGTTATCGATACGGAATACACCGGAATGGAATTCCCAAGATATTCAAGCTGTTCTTTATCCGAAACTCTAACCAGGGCCTCTTTTTCTAGCTTTTTTCTAAGCTTGTTCAACTGCTTCATATTTTCTTTACGCTTTTCTTTCATCTGTTCTTTTCCTTTTTTAAAATCGCCAGTAATGGTGATCATTTTAGTACCTCCTGACCGGTAGTATTAAAGCCATAAGCTTTTTATCTGGACTTCCTAGAGTGAAAGGGCGCATCTTGTCATATAGCTTTAATTCAATTTCTTTATACTTAAATGCTTTGAACATCCGTAAAGCATCTAGCCAGTATTGGGCATTCGACCAAATATTCATTCCGACATCATCAATAGACAGTTCATAACTTGCTTTTACTTCCTCCGAATCAAAGAACAGTATATTTTCTGCAAGCGACATAACAAGATCTTCTCCTACTGCTTTTGCAGCAGTAACCATAATGTCTGTAGCTTTGATCAACTCGTCTACCTGAAGCGTTCCTACGTATTCCGGGTCTAGTGTAGGGATTAATCTTGCTATCTCTGGATAAGCGCCTTCGATCTCTTTGCCTGAAGGGGATATCACAGGCTCTCCCTGTAATTCGTGAATATCTTCCGCTATATAAAGCCTGTGGGAATCCGTAACAGCTGCACTGCCTTCTTCATAATGTTTAACCCCTTGCAGTATCTTCCTCTGTTCAACTACCGGGCTTTTTGTTATCTTTTCTGCATGTTTCATAAACGTTTTATACATCAGACCAGCTCCTTGCTTTTTGTCCAAAAACCTCTATTAAACTTATTATTCCGTAAATTTATGACCATATAATTTCTATAATTCTCTGAACCGTACCGTGTGAGCCTCTCGACTTTATATTGAAAATTGTCAGCAAGCATGCGTTCCACGTGATTAAATCCGTAGTAAAATCTCGGGTATTCATCGTCAAAATGCTTGTTTACACTTTTCCGATCACTAAGAAGGTTATACCGATATTTAAGATGTTTCTTACCCTTGTGATCGCTTATCCGAATACTGTTCATCACACCGTAATCCAGTTTTAAATAAATGCTATTGGTGGAATAGCTTTCATACCACTGCACTTTAAGTCCACCACTGAGCAATCTCTCTGCAACGTAATAAGCAATTTCGCTAACCTTATTCACGTCAATTCCTCCCGTCTGTTTCGTACTTTAATCGAACTACGAATTAGATTTATTCATAAGTTGTTTTAAAACTTTCGCCTGCTCTTCCTGGCGGCTTCTTTCAAATTCGGCTAAATCCTGGTCAACATCATAGAATGGAACTTCCTTTCTGCTTTTTTGCAATGTATATCCGTGAGCTGCCATATACCACAGAAAAATATCGACTGTATACACATGTGCCTCTGTCCAGCTAATGTTTTTTGTATAATTATCACTTCTGTTTTGATTTATTACATCAAGCCTTTTGAATAAATTCTTTTGATCGTGAAAATCTTCCATAAAATCAGGTAAGTATTTTCCACTATCAAGATACCCTTTTAGTTTATTTTCCATAGTTTTTTCTCCTTTTTACTTCGTCTTTTGTGTCTACCGTTCATTACATTAATCCTTCATATAATAGTGAGTTTCAAAACCCTCAGCACCGAGCGGCAAACCCGGAGCCCAATAAATCGGCTGTCCCATGATGTCCTCAACATCCTTCAGACTGCCCACGCCTTTCTTCGCTTCAATGACCGCCTCATCATGGACGTGGAATACGATATTATAGCCTGCATCATCTAAACGGATAAGCGACTCAGCCAGACAATCCCTTGCAGTAGCTTGTACAATGTTCTCTACTAATTTACCGCCATAGGTGCTTTCTCTTGATCTAGCTCCGTCAAAATGAATAGCGTCTCTATCAAATTTGTTCTTTTCAATAGTTGGGCGCGGATAAGCTAAACGTCTACCAGAAGGTAATTGAATAAATAGAATGCCAGCTTCGACAGAGAAAGTAAGACCATGCTGTAGCTTCTCGACCGTCTTTTCTCTAACTGCCTTTAAAGCAGCACCGCCAACGTCATACCAAAATTTAACGATATTCGGATTGGCAGCCCTCCATGTTTTAGTGATCATTGCCATTTCATCATCTGACATACCCATTGCCTCTGCGCCCATCTGTTTAAGGGCACCGACAGCGCCTTGATAGCCAAGTGCCAACTCTGCAACCTTACCCTTATCTCTTAGTCCGCTTTCTCTTGTCACGCCCTCGATCGGTACATCAAACATCTGTGCAGCAGAAGCTTCATAAATCTTCCCGTGTCCGTTGAACACGTCCAGTCGCCACTGCTCCCCTGCAAACCATGCAATCACCCGTGCTTCAATTGCGCTAAAATCCGATACAATTAAACGATTGCCCGGCTTTGGGATAAGTCCTGTCCGGATTAACTGGGAAAGCACGTCTGGTACTCTTTCGTAAAGTACTTCCATCACGTCATAATCCCCGGCTTTAAGTAAGTTTCTTGCTGCGTCCAGATCGTCATACTCCATCACGTTTCTAGGCAAATTCTGCACTTGCACTAAACGTCCCGCCCATCTGCCTGTACGGTTTGCACCGTAAAACTGCATAAGTCCTCTAATTCGACCGTCATCACAGCGTGCATTTTCCATTGCCTGGAACTTCTTAATAGAAGTTTTCGACATTTCCTGTCTGATCTGAAGCACTCTCTTAACTTCTGCATTTTCTACTTCATCTATCAGTCGGGTAACAGTCTCTGCTTGCATGTTGGGAGCTTCCGTTCCCTGTTCAGCCATCCACTTTTGAAGCTGGGCCACACTATTTGGATTTGATAAGCCCGTAATCTCTTTCGCTTCTGCCATCAGTCGTTTACGAGATCCTGTATCACAAGCGATTGCATGTTCCACTAGCCCGTTATCCAAGTAAATGCCCCGATCATTAACTTCCTGGTCCAGTGTCCACAATCTTTGTTCAAAATCGGATGGGCTAAACTTGGACATTTTCCGCTTCATATCACGCTCAACAACAACGTCTTGAATGTTGTAGTGTTTATACTGCTCCCACCGTTCCAAGTCATGTTCTGGTAGGTTTCGGGTACGCCCTTCATTAACTTTGGTAGGCTTGCATGGCTTAGAGAAATAATTAATTAATGCCGTTCCTGCAGAGTCCTTTTGTTCATCCATTTTTAACGCTTTAGCGACTCCTGCAAGGTAGCCCGGTAAACCTAAAGTTAAAGCATGGACTGCCGTACATTCCCACTGCCTTGGATCCGTTTCAATATCAAAATGCGCTGCAATACATGTCCGTTCAAAATTAGCGTTAAAAGCAGTCTTTTTTATATCCGGATCCGTTAAGGCTTGAGCCACTTCTTGCGGTAACTTCTCTTCTTGTGCAAGATCAATGCATTCTACCGGATCATCATTAAATGCATAAGCGAAAAGCAATATCTCAAAGTCATCCGATTCCGCATAAGGGTAGACTCCGCTTTTCTTTAAATCGACACTTGAAAAAGTTTCAATATCAATCGCTAGGGTTATCATCTGATATCACCTGCTCTGCAATAGCCGTAGCTACTGCTGCAACTTGTATCAACTCTTTATATAAATCATCAGCATCTGATTGCTTATAAGCCTGTGAACCTTTCTGCATGGCTTGAGCAACCTCTCCGACTTCTTCAACAAGGATAGTGAGCCAGACAGGGTATCCAAGATGTTGTTCTCCCCAGCTATGTAACTGCCTGTCTCGTTCTCTGCTGATATCGTTTATTGCTTTTGTTCGATTGCTTAATTTATTGATAGACTCATAAACTTGTAGAGACATTTGATTTCCTCCTAATTTCTATCTTTTGCCAGCTTGATAGTTTATAAGAAAAGGGAAGCTATTAAACTTCCCCGTTCTCCCAAACTACTAGCCCAGAATGTCTGTCATATCCACATCGTCTGAACCTTCATCTCCGCTGTCTACTGCATCAAAGTCATCTTCTGCACGTGAGCGACCGCCCAACGTATCTCCATCACGCATTTTCTGGATGTTATTCAGGCCACAAGCAATCCCTTTGTTTCCCGAAACGTTGTAAGCATAGAAATTCACACTGGCTCGTCCGTAGCAACCGCTGTACACTTCAGTACTATCTAAGATAGGCTGTACGTTCTGATCAACAACTCCCGGCTTTCCGACTGAATTAGCATTTACAAAAAACTTGCCTTTATACTCTTCTTGATCTGGACGTTCTGCATCGCCGTCACGGATAGGAGTTTTCAAGTTAGGTGGAATCTTACCGCCCCACTTAGGTGCACCTGCTGTTTTAGCTGCTTCAATTGCCTTTTTAATTGCTGCTAAGGTTTTCTTATCCGACTTATCAATTAGCAAGGAAACACTGTATTTTGGTGTCTGACCCTCTTCAATAGCATTTGGTTCGAAAACGTGTAAATAACTGAAACGTACCTCGCCTGTAACTGCCTTTGTTTGATTGTTTGTATTTTTATTTGACATCTCAAAATCTCTCCTTTTAATTGTTTGTTATTTTCCCGGCACTTCAAAGTTAAAGTTGAATCCCTCAGAAGGCTTTTCAAGTTCATTGATGATGGACTTCCAGATTGTACTTTCTCTTATCACTAACTGGAAAAACTGATCCCCATCTTTAAACTTTTCTATTAAACTAGCATCGTTACAATTCAGCCAGTACCGATCTCGCTGTTTATATAGAAAATGGAGCACATTTTGTAGGTGATCCCTCCCCATATCTTTTAACTCGTGTACAGTACCTTGCCCATCAACCCAAGTATTTCTGTTTAAAATATTTTCAGTTTTAAACGGATCTGGTTTAGATTTCAAATATATCTTTTTAAAATCTTTGTCCTCTCGCTCTTCCTGTAAATGCTGATCTGCTAGGTCTGCGCAATACATTGAAGCGTAGTAATCTGCCATTTCTCCCATCTCAAGCATCCTCCCTTTTCTTAACTAAAATCCTCTATAGCTGAAGCTGTTGAATTAAGTTCCGGCCGTTTATCACTTTCAGGTGCCAAAGTTGGCTTGCCTGAAGGTTTCACTACCAGTCCCTCTAAAGCACTTGCGAATATCTTTTTGCCAATTTCTTTCTCCATTGCCGTAATTCCTAACAGCTTCCTTGGAGCAATCCTGTCTGGCTCATAGCCCGCTTTTAGCTTTTCATAGACTTTAGTTTCATCCGTATATTTACGGTTACTGCGACCTCCAACAAGTTTCCATCCAGGGAATTTAACCTCGTGATTTTCTGCTTGATCCAGTGCATATTCCTTAACATCATCTGCCCATTTCCTAAGATCATCAGCTTGTTTCAGTATGGTTCCGATCTCGTTATTGGATAAGGTAGGCGGCTTACCAAACTCATAAGCTGCCATTGCTAGATTTGCATCAGCCCTAGCCCTGCAAGTTGATCTGATCTTGCAGAATCGGCAGTGATCTCCGGGAACAAATTCACCCTCACCATCCCAAGCTTGTTTTGCTTTTGGCTTAACTACTTCATCTGCCCAATACAGGAGATCATCAACGGCCATCTCTTCTGATGAAATATTGTCGAGTCTCGGCTGTACGATTGTGCTTTTGACTGTTTCAAATTCGTACAATATACCAAACTGATTGATTGCACCTAAAGCATAAAGACGGGCTTGTGAGTTGTTTTCAGCAGATACTGGAACGCCTTTCCCGTACTTCAGATCAATGATCTCTATATAACTATCTGCAATGATTACAACGTCCCCTGTGCCGAATCCATTAGGCACCCATTCGCTAAAATCAAGACGCTGTTCAATGAGTACAACCGCATCACTTTCACTTGCAGCGTGAGCTTCATTAATCTTTTCAATCACGATATCAACATACTGTTGAACATAATCTTCCATTTCTTGACTGTAGAATTCATTTTCTTTTTTAAACTTGTTAATCCGCCTGGTACGTGCTGTTTGAGATATCTCCCCGACATGGTGCTGAAGGTAAAACTCTGATAGCTCATGCGCCGCAGTACCCTCTCTAGCAAACTCACTCGTTTGATCAGGAATATCTTTCTCCTGCATAGCGGAAGGTGTACAGTTGAGCCATCGACTGGAACCTGAAGCGCTTAGTACGGCATGTGCTCTTTCTGCATGTCCTGCACTCATAGCAATGCCTCTGCTTTCTCAAGCAATTCCGGGTATTTCTCTTCCGGTACTTCTGGAAGCTTGTTAACGCCCATTTCTGTAATCAACGCCTTTACATCTTTCTGCTTGCCTGCTTGAGCCAGCTCTACAAGTTTGCTTTTGACCGTTTCTAGTGAAATAGCAGACTCTTGCTTTTCTGTTTTCTGCTTAGGTTCTGGCTCGGGATCCGGGTACTTCTCATCTAGGCTAGGTTCAGACTTGTCCTGTTTCGATTCCGTCTTTACGGAATCCGCCTCAATTTTCTCTTCACAGTCACGATCTTTGACAGGCATTTCATAGTTTGCTAGAACCTGGGCGAGTGTATGAATCGCACCCTCAAGCCCTGGTGCTTCAATTTTTATTTTAATTTCCAATTTTCATTAATCCCCTTTCATGCTATACTTACTGATAAGATTATTTTTCAAAGGATCCGTGCTGCAACACGGGTCTCAATCCCACCTCACAATGAAGTTCCTTTCTGTAACGGTCATACTTTTAAAAAGAAAATGTTTTTTTGTTTCGGTTTTTATTTCACAGAAATAGCCTGCTTTCTGTAATTCTTCCATTGCTATTTCGAAATCTTTTAAGTTTTCTGGTCTGTGTATCTGCATCTTCATACCCCTGAAACCGTCGAGTGCAGAACTTTCGATTTTATTTATGATATTTTCCATAAACTGACCTTCAATGATTTCCTTTCGATATTCTTTTTCGCTTTCTACTGCCGTAGATGTCAGTAAAGAAGGGTTTGGGATCCGATTGTTCGCCACTAATTTTCACTCCCTTCAAGCATTAGTCAGACTCCAATAAAGAAAGATCAACATTCCTACAAACAAAGTTCCATACCAGACATCAACGTAAGTTATTTTCTTCAAAAGAAATTCCTCCTGGTTGTTTCGCTTCTGATTTCTTTCTTCTCATTCAAATGCATCAATAATTTGAGTGAATGCTCAATCTGCATCTGATGAATCCTTACGTAATTAAAATCAGCAGCAGCAGTTGCATTGTTGAGGATTTCCATTAATGCATGTTTTATTTTCACCATTTCATCTGAAACAGTTTCCAGGTCTTCTGGTAGGTAGTTATTTTGCATCATCAGGCCCCTCCCTCCTTCACCCAGTTTTCTGCAGTTTCTGCTTTTGCTTTTCCAAAATTCTTGGAACAGAAGTTTTCATAAAAAACTCTGCCATCTCCTTCATAGTCTTTTCGCTGACCTGAGGTTTTGTTTTTTTAACCATACGGTTAACTCTCCTTTCTTTCTTTCTTTCTTTCTTTCTTTCTTTCTTTGTTTCTAATTAGAAACTTTTTGATTAAAAAAATATTTATCTGCACTGATCCCCAAGTATTCGCAGATTTTGTTTACTTGATTGACTCTGAAATCTCTACCTCGCTGACCGTTCAATATCAGATTAAATCCTGTCCGGTCCATGTTTATAAGATCTGCTATCTCTTGCTGTCTGATACCTTTTTCGACTAAATACCCTTTAAATTTATTATACCCAGCCATCTCCTCACCTTCCTTCGTGGTTTCTATGTCGAAACTTGATGTACCCCTATACTAATTGAACTTAGTTTCTATGTCAACTACTTTTGTACTCTTTTTTTAATAGGTTGTTGCTTTTAAGAAACATTTCCTATATAATGTACCTAGATAAAGAAAAATAAAAAACAGAGAGTAGTGGGGAATTATGAGCAATTTCAGTAAAAATCTAAGACGTTTAAGAGATTCTAAAAATTTAACTTTGGAAGGTCTAGCAAACGAAGTAAATGAGAAATACGGAACTAAATTCAGTAAAGGCATGATCTCAAAATGGGAAAACGGTAGAGATGCGACAAATGAATCCGCGGGATACCTGGCGAGATATTTTGGTGTGAGTTTGAACGAAATTTTAGGAATCGATATTGAAGATGTAGAGGAAACCTATACTCCAAACGGGCTGATTCCTATTCTCGGTACCGTAGCTGCTGGCGTTCCTATGTTTGCGGAACAGAACATTTTAGGGTATGCCCCTGCACCTCCTATGATGCCTCTGGAAGGCAGGAATGTGTTTTACTTGGAGATCAAAGGCGAAAGCATGAATAAAGAATTTACAAATGGCAGTTACGTTTTAGTTGATCGGGATTTACAGGTGGATAACGGAAATATCGCAGCAGTCATGATAAATGGGGATGAAGCTACTGTGAAAAAAGTGTACTGCAAGGATAATCTGCTTACATTAAGCCCTATGAGTCACGATGACAGTTTCAGTCCTGAATTAATCAATCTCGAAAACGAAGAGGTAACAGTCATCGGAAAAATAATCGGAGCATTTAAAAAATACTAGGAGGACTAGCAAATGATTGCAATTTACATAAGAGTAAGTACGAGGGAGCAAGCAGATGAGGGGTATTCCATAGCCTCTCAGCGCGAAAAATTAATATCATTTTGTAAAGCTATGAGTTGGTCAAACTATAAATTCTATGTTGATGAAGGTGTTTCTGCTAAAGATATGAACCGTCCTGAACTCCAGAGAATGCTAAAAGATATGAGGAACGGTAACTTGTCTATGATTCTTGTCTACCGTTTAGACAGGTTTACTAGAAAAGTAAAAGATCTACATAAGATGCTAGATGAGATGGAACAGCTCGATTGCGCGTTTAAATCAGCTACAGAACCCTATGACACTTCTTCAGCTATGGGCAAGCTGATTATAACGTTAATAGCTACTATCGCTGAATGGGAGACTGCAAACTCTTCTGAGCGAATTAAACTGAATCTTGAGAAAAAAGTTTCTAGCGGGGAACGTGTTGGAGGCATCCCATACCCTTTTGATCTTGGAGATGATGAAAGACTCGTGATTAACGAGAAACGCTCCCAGGTGACGCTTGAAATGATCGAGATGGTCAAATCTGGGATGTCATCTGAACGTGTCGCTGACTATTTGACTGAAACAAATATCGATAAACCTGTATGGAGATCGAACACTGTTCTGCGTATCTTGAGAAACCCTGCACTGCAAGGAGATACCCGTTGGAATGATAAAGTTTATAAAAATACACATAAAGGCATTATCTCAGAAGATGAGTTTGAAACAATTCAGCAGATATTAAAAGATCGCGGAACCGCCCATAGAAGGGACGTTCAAAGTCTGTATCTATTCCAAGGAGTGATAGCCTGTCCAAGCTGCGGAAGTGCCCTGAACGTCAACAGGTTTTTCAGGACTAGGAAAGATGGATCCACATATCAAGGAGCTACTTACCGGTGCCCGCCATGTGCAAAAGATAAATCTTTTAACCGAACGCTTGGCGAACAGCGCATTCTTAGCGCTTTATACGAATACATGGAAGACTTCACTGTCGACAAAATTGAACAGGCAGAAGTGAAAGACGATCGCTCTTATTACGCGGATCAGTTGGAGCAGATCGAAAAGAAAAGAGAAAAATACCAAAGGGCCTGGGCTTCTGATTTTATGGACGATGATGAGTTTAAAAAATTAATGGATGAAACGAGAGGGATTTATGACGATTTAAAATCAAAAGTTGAGCAAGAACCCCAGCAAAAGAATCTCAACAAAGAAGATATTAAAAACATCGTATCAGGATTTAACGAAAACTTTGATAACCTCACCGATGATGAAAAGAGAGTTTTCATCTCTACTTTTATCAGAAAGATAGATTTCACTCTTATCCCTCAACCACCTAAAAGACCTGATAGATCTAAGCGCGGCAAGGAGATAGTAGAGGTATTAAACGTAGATTTCTATTGATTGTTTTAGTAGTGTTTATATACCACGCTCCAC